>Ga0302288_1000180_pt1 | contig 59079 bp, 40 predicted proteins | sample III_Fen_N1_1_FD_194549 | JGI IMG/M metagenome (GOLD analysis project Ga0302288, IMG submission 194549) | Peat permafrost microbial communities from Stordalen Mire near Abisko, Sweden - III_Fen_N1_1 | ecosystem: Environmental > Terrestrial > Soil > Wetlands > Permafrost | place: Sweden: Abisko...
CACCTCTTCCCATTCCGAACAGAGAAGTTAAGCCCGCCCACGCCGATGGTACTGCGCAAGTGGGAGAGTAGGTAGTCGCCGTTTTTCGAACCCCCGTTACTGTAAAGTGGCGGGGGTTCTTTTGTTTATGACAATAGCCCTGCTAAAGAAATTTAGCAGGGTTTCTATTTCTAAAGGTTTAGTTGATAACTAATTGATTTTCATTAAGAAATCAACCAGATTTTCTTCTTGAGAAAGGTCTAATTTTTTGCGCAAACGAAATCGTGCCACATCAACACTGTGTGGATTTTGAAAAATTATGGTTGCAATTTCTTTTGATGAAAGATTTAAGCGTAACAATGCACAAAGCTTTTTTTCTCGGGGAGTAAGTTCTGGATAACGAGTGTTTAATTTGGTATAAAACGATTCATAGACATTTTCAAATCTTGATTCAAACTCATCCCAAAATCCTTTTCCTGAATTAATGTTGAACTTGTTGATAGATTGACGTATCAGCTCACTTCCCTCTTGGTTGGTTAATGAATTAAGGCTTCTTAAATCAGAAATAATGCTTTTGTTAAGTTCACTTATTTGAATTAAACGTAAAGCATACGTAGCAAGTTCCCTTTTTTTATTTTCAATTATATCATTGTGAGCATTCTTCAACTCAGTTACATCAGTCAAAATGCACATTATACCTTGTGGCGCTGATCCTAAATTCAAAAATAGAGTCTTTGCAATAACGTATGAACGACCTTTAAGTTCATATTCATATGTGGCGTCAAGACCATCCTTAATAATCTTTATGTCGTAAAATCTATGAATTTCATTCTTTGAGAAAGGCTCAATCTCTTGGATTCTAAATTTTGAAATATCCAGATTTTGAAAATTAATAAAACGCTCAAAACTCTGATTATATACTTGTATCTTTCCTTCTGGGTTATAATATACCATTGGATTAGGTATACTTTCCATTAAGGACCGAATAAACTTGTGATCCTGCTGAATCTCAAGATATTTCTCTTTTAGAACTTTCCTTGAATCCGAAAGCATTAACATTGATTTTATCCTAGCCAACAACTCGATCTTATCTATAGGTTTTCGTATATAATCAACTGCTCCAACACTTAATGCTGTATGCAAATTCTCCGAAGAAGTCATAACTCCTGTACACATGATAATCGGAGTATCGGATGTTGATTCGTTTTGCTTTAGGCGTTTGATCAATTCAATCCCATCCATTCCAGGCATTTCCCAATCGGTTATGATGATTTCTGGCTGTTCCCTAATAGCAATCTTTAACGCCAACTCACCGTTTAATGCTTGATAGAGCATATAAGGCTCTTTTGAGTCAAGAATACATTGGTTGATTATTTTGAGATTTTCACTTTCATCATCGACAATAAGGATTTTTATTTTCCGCATTATTGAGTTTATTTTATGGTTCTAAATATCCAATAACCTTTTGTATAAGGTTTCATTACCTGCATAAATGGCGTCTTCTAAAGATTGTTTCCATAACTTGATTTCATTATTTAAAGAACTATCAATTCTATCAAGAATAAGTGTTATTTCTGTAATTTTGTAGATGTCAATATTTTGTAATTCAATAATATAGGACTTTAAAATGCTTTTGCTTTCTTGCGAGATGGATAAGGAATCCATTCCGTGGGAAACTTCTGAAGCAGTTTTGTGGATATCTTTAGTTGATATTTTGGAAAGCGGAAGAGTAAACCAAAATTCAGACCCTTTTCCATAAACGGATTCTACATCTATTTTTCCACCATGAGCTTCTACCACCAATTTACAATAGGCTAAACCTAATCCTGTAGACCTTACTAAACCTGAATTCTTTATATTAGCTTGGCCGAACTTTTCAAATATAAGGTGAATTTTATCTTTTTCAATTCCTGTTCCATTATCAATAACAGCTATTTTTACAAAACCCTTTATAGAATCTTTTTTTGCATCAAGGATAATTAAACCGTTGTTTGGTGTGTATTTTATGGAGTTGGTCAAAATATTGATAAAAACGCGTTCAATAATTTCTGTTTCAGCATGTACTTCAAACTCTTGATTAATCCGATTTGAAATAGTTATGTTTTTCTCTACACACAAGTAAAGTATTTGATCTATCGCTTTTTCAGCTAGATCAAAGAGTTGATGATTTATCGGATACAAGACTATTTGCGCTTCCTCATATTTATATACATCTAAAATATTCAAAACTAAATTCAACATTCTCCTTCCTATTTGTTTTGCACGAATTAGTTGTGTTTCAGGATTCGATTCGGTTCCGTTAATAATTGAATTGATTGGGTTTTTTAAATCATGAACAATCATGGATGACACATCCTGTTTAAATTTTTCTTTTTGAACCAATTGTTCATTCGTCCTACGCAATTCTTCTGTTCTGGTTTTTACAATCAATTCGAGATTGTCTTTTTGTTTAAGTAATATACGCGTATAGAACTTTACCAGCAGATAGATTAAACCAATAAATAAAAGAGCGTATAATAGTATTGCCCACCATGTACGATAAGTGGGTGGTGATATTTTAAAGCGATATTCAGCTGTATCACTTATAGTGCCATATACGTTTAACGCCCGTACTTTAAATGTGTATTTTCGTTCAGGAAGGTTCGTATATACTGCTTTAACATCGTTGGTCCAATTACTCCAAGATTTGTCATATCCAACCAATTGATATTGATATTTTGTTTCTTTGGGCTCTTCATAAAATAAAGCGGAATAATGAATAATGACTGAGTTGTATTTATAACCGAGAGTAGCAATAAATGACTTAGGTTGTATGGTTGATGATACAAGTTCAGCGTTCACCCGTTGGGGGAAGTTACCTCCGAAAAGGAGTGAGTCTTTTCCAATTTCAACGCCGGTAATTATTGAATGGAAGGGTTTTTTATAATCTCTTTTTGCTTTGGGGTCATAAATAAAATAGGAATCATTTCCGCAGAAGCTGATTGTACCGTCTTCATTTAACTCGGAGTTTGTTATTATATAGTTGTTATTTAAGCGATTGAAGCCACAAGTGTCAAAGCTCAGAGTTTGTCCATCCGTTTTGGTCTTGTAAATATATTCCCCAATCAATAAATAATTGTTTTTTGAAACTTGAAGAATATGTATCATTCCATTTTTTATTCTATCCCCAAAAACGCTGGTGTACTTCAATTGAACTAAGGAATCTGGCAATCCTTCTTTTGGGAATTCGGGTTTTAAAATTCCATTTTCCGAAGTTATTGAAATCTCTCCATTTGTTAAAAACGTATGCGTATTACTAAGATATGATAAGCCATTGCTTTGACCAATATGTGTAATCTTATAATGTTTTATATTGTTATCTAAAAATCGTACAAAATAGATACCATTGAATTGAGTGTTGATCCAAAGATTTCCATTTTTGTCGGATGTGATTCTTCGAACTTTTTCTGTTATTTCCGGAAAGCTAAATTCTTCAATAACTTTAACATCCTGATAATTTGAATTGTCTTTAATTTTTAAAGATGTTAGCACGCCTCTCATGCCTACAAACAAAACGTCAGGGAATTTTTTACTTGTACAGAAACAATGAGCAGATTGTTTAGTATCAACTTGATAAATGCATTTTGCTTTATCTCCTCTAATCAACCATACTCCTGATCCGCAAACCGCCATTAAATGATGATTCATTACTCGAAAATCCCAGCACTCATAAGTAAGCTCCTCAATTTTCTTAAATGAATTATCTTCTTCAAAACTCTTAAGAGTCTTTAAAGGCGAATAAAAAATGCCATCAATAGTACCTATATAACGAATTGATTCATTGACAAATGTACTTTGAACTATGTTATTGATAGATTCAAGATAATCAAATTTTAAAAAAGGGAAGTTTATATCAAATTTTGATAAGCCTTTTGAATGACAAACCCAAAGGTTATTATCCTTGTCAACAAAAACGGAGTAGATTGTACTATTGAGTAAACCTCTGACTTTGTTAATTATTTGCAGAGGTTCACCCGCATTTGTTAAAAGCACAATGCCTCCCGAGTTTGTAATTACTGCAAATTTATCATTGTCAATTCTTTTAATATTTACAATATGATGCTTATTAAGAAATTGCTGTGCTTGCGTTTTCAATTTTGTAAATTTCGTAAAAGCTTGGTCATATACACGAAGTTCACCATTATATTCAGCGACTAAAAGATTATTATCTGTATAAGACGTTAACCCGCTGAAATAGATGTTTTTGTTCAGATTGAATGTAACGCCGTTTCTTATTTCTCGGAGTCCTTCTTTTGCAAAGTAGAAAATCTTATTGTCTACTTGATAGGTACGTAACTCTGCTAACTCTGTCTTTGTTGTTGAAAGTTTGTTTTTATAATACCGGAAGATATAGTTGCTAGTGAAAAAATATACACCCTTGTCTGTAACGTTTGTCCGCCAGACATCTAAGAAACAAATATTTTTATTTTGTAGTGTTTGAGAGAGAGAGATGTATTCCATATTACCCGACTTGTTTGGTTGCAAATAACCAAATTCATTGGATGCCCCTACATAGACTCTACCATTTTTATCAACGGCTAACGAACGTACTATAGAATTATTCGATACTTCAATACGGTTCCAGTCTGATCCGTTAAATCCCATTATTCCCGTGACATCACCAAAATACATCATGCCACGATTGTCTTGAACGGAGCACCATATTTGAGTAGACCCGTAATAATCCTTCTGAGAATAATGTTGATAGAATGGGGCTCCTTGCTCAATCCTTGTTTGTGGAAAACTGAAATCACAAAATATTACCCAAAAAAGGATAGAAATATAGATAGAGACTCTCATTAAATAATAAATTCAGTATGTTGTAGTATAAAGGTATCCAAATATACAAAAAATCCGAAGTAGTCTTTTTAATTATTAGGTTAATGCAATATAAAGAGGTTTGAATATTAATTGCTTTTTAAGAAAGTCGCTTTTATTTGTATAGATTCTATATAGATAATGCCTTATAATCACCTTGAATGGATACTTTGAAGGTACTACCTTTGCTCCTGAAACTCATCATAGGGATTGTCACATTATAGGATTTTAGTTGCGAGGCCTTTGCAATGCATATTGCATGATTAAGGTATTAATAGGTGTTGTATGAAAAAATGGTTTTGGCTTTTGTTACTGACTCTTTGTATGGCAACAAGTGTCGTATCACAAAATTTAGTTATTAAGAATAACCTACTTTACGATGCATTAGTTACTCCCAATTTAGGTTTAGAGTTAGGACTTGGTGCGAAAACTACACTAGATCTTACTTATGGACTCAATCCATTTACCTTCCAAAATAATGAAAAATGGAAGCATTGGTCGATTCTGCCTGAGATTCGATTATGGTCCTGCGAACGTTTCAACGGATTTTTTTTCGGAGCTCATCTTTTAGGTGGAGAATTCAATTTAGGTGGCGTTGATATACCTTTTAAGTTGTTACCCTTTGTAAAAGAAAAACGTTACCAAGGCTATTTTTATGGTGGAGGTTTGAGTGTTGGTTATCAATGGCCATTGAGTAATAGATGGAATCTTGAAGCAAGTATTGGCGGGGGGTATGTTCAATTCAACTTTAATGAATTTCTATGCCCTTACTGTGGACCCAGAGTTGATACTGAAACCTATCATTATTTTGGGCCAACAAAAGCAACACTTTCGTTATTATACATGCTTTATTAAACTCATAGGATAAATGATGAAGTTAAGAATTCATACGATAGCCTCCCTTATTATAATGCTATGCATGATGGAACATGTTTATGCTCAGGCTTCCTCGATAAAGGACTCAGTACATATATTTTCAACTGATATTAAGAAAAATGGTTCAACTTTAACCATTGCATTTGATATTGATTTATCTGATTTGGATCAAAAATCAAGCAGTACAACGACATTAAGACCTATTTTATGCAATTTGGGTGATAGTATTATATTGCCCGAAATCAAAGTGAATGGACATAATAAACATATCATTTACAAAAGGAATGAGCAAGAGGAAATAAACCTGTACGCTGAAATATGTCGTTTAAATAACACGGAGCAGCATTTCAATTATATAACTAAGATACCTTTTCAGAAATGGATGAAAAAGGCAACGTTTGTTTTAGATATAGCCTTTTGCAATTGTGAGGGGGAAACCAACAAAAACTCACGTTTATTCGTTTCGGAAGTGTCAAAATGGAATGTAACAGCTGGTGACACACTTACTTGGTTGCCTGAATGCTCTTATATTTTACAACACGTAAATACAGAAAAATCGTTGACTCTTGAAGGAAAAGCTTATTTGGACTTTCCTGTAAACAAAACAGATATCTTACCCAATTTTAGACGAAATCCAAATGAATTGAGCAAGATCATTAAGTCTATTGATCATGTTATCAATGATTCAAATGCCACTATATCGGCGATTGGTATTCACGGATTTGCATCACCTGAAGGCCGTTATCTTGATAATGTTCGGTTAGCAAAGGCAAGGGCAGAAGCATTGAGTGATTATGTCTGCAGCCTTTATAAATTAGACAAGAAAACGTTTACTGTTCAATCAACTCCAGAAGATTGGGATGGCCTTTCGGTTCAGATTGAGAAGGATACAATTATAAAGGATAAGGCAGAGATACTTAAGATCATTCATTCAGATTTGAATGTTGAATCAAAGAAGGCAGATCTGAAGAACAAATATGGTTTGACATGGGTCTATATGCTGAATGAGTTTTGTCCATCGCTTCGACATTCAGATTATACCGTGAACTACCTAATCCGGAAATTCACCATTCAGGAAACGAAGGATATTATTTTTAAACGTCCTCAACAACTTAATCTCCAAGAAATGTATCTACTAGCTCAATCTTTGGCAGTCGGCAGTAAGGAATTCAATGAGGTGTTGAATATTGCGGTGATGATGTTTCCTCAGGATCAATCTGCTAACTTAAATGCTTCGTCTTTAGCATTAAATAAAAGAGATACAGCTACGACAAAAACATATTTGGAAAAAGCTGATAAAAGTTTGCCTGAAACAATGAACAATCTTGGAATTCTTGCTGCTGATGAAGGAAAGTATTCAGATGCTAAAGTTTTTTTTAGCAAAGCAGCAGAAAAAGGTTTTATACTGGCAAAGAACAATCTTGAGAAATTGGAAAAAGAACTCGAATAATTATACCAAACTACTTTTAATTCAAAATTTATGAAAATCAAAAATTTATTTTTGACCGGACTAGCTCTATTATTGCTAGCCTCCTGTAGAAATGATGAGGATGTTTCCAAAACAACCAATGCAAATGAGCAAGCTTATTTCTCTCTGAGGCTTGCTTTTCCGACAACTACAGATGTTACTGCCAAAGCAGGTGTATTAACTAGGTCTACTACTGCAGGTGAGGTAGGTGACGGTTACCAAGATGGTTTGGCAACTGAGCAACAATTTCAAAAAGTCGCCGTAATTATCGTATCTGCTGCTGATAATAAAGTGACAGATTATGTTGAATACCTTAAAACAGACTTCTCTCCTGAGGGTGATGCTGCTGTTGATGGCACAGTGATAAGTGGAACATCGACTTCTAAGAATTATCTCGCAAAATCGGCAAAGCTTGTTACTAAAGGCAATGCTAAGGTTTATGTGTTCTTGAATCCGACTGCTGATATTGCTGCTTTTACAGTAGGTACTGATGCTTCTGGTTTGTTGAAAAAGGAATTGACTGCATTGACTACAAGCACTATTACGGGTGCAGGAAGTATTGCAAATGCAAATAATTTCTTAATGGGTAATGCGAATACTGTTTCTACCCAACTTATTGAAGGTGTTGCCACAAATCCAACAACGCTTACGGTAAATGTTGAACGTGCAGTAGTAAAACTGGTCGAAAACACCGTTGCAGCTAAAAGAAGTTCAACCTTTCTATTTAGCAATCCTTTGGGACTTCCATCCACTTCAGTTAAAGTTACCTTACAGAATTACAATATAAACAATCTGAACAAACGTTCTTTCATGCTTAAGAATGTTGAAAATAGAACGGATGTGGGTGCTGTTGCTGGTAGTTATGTGGTGGATCCAAATTTTGTTCTTGCTGATTATAATTCGACAACTCCTGCTATAACGCTTCCTTGGTTTACAAACGACTTTTTTACTGTAGGTAATCAGGATATAACGAAGCCAATGTCCACAGGTGATATTTCCTATTGTCTTGAGAATACCATGATTAGTAACGAGCAATATGTCAATAAAACGACTTCTATTGTATATCAAGCGAGTGTTGAAATTGCTGGTTCAACCTCAACATTTTATACGTACAAAAGTGTTATTTATTCTACTTATGCAGCCCTTGAAGCCGCCTATAATTTAGATTACCCCAATCCTTCTCAAGCGCTTGGAAAATTATTCTTAGAAACTGAAGTTGGAACTGCTTATGCCAGTGCTGGTTATACAGCTGCAGTAAAGGCACTTAATAGCAAACTTTTAGGTAAGGGTATCAGATGCTACCATAACGGAGTTTGTTACTATAACTGGATGATCAAGCATTGGAGTCAAACTGACTATTTGGCAAGAATGGAATTTGGTGTGGTGCGGAATAATGTTTATTATCTTGCTGTTCAGGGGATTACTAATATTGGTGATGCATGGGTGCCAGGAGGTCCAGAAGATCCCGATCCCAACGGTTCTGGCGGTATTACAGGTCCTGATCCTGATGAAACTGAAAAGGCTTCTCTTGTTATGTCCATTAATGTATTGCCTTGGACCGTACGTCAGAACGACATCGAATTCTAATTTCAAAAACGCATAGTAGTATAACTCGGCTATAGTGGCTCTACATCTGTATGACTTCAAGTTGTACAGGTGTAGGGTTGACTGTCGCCTGAAACCATAAATGAAATGAGTATCCGGTTTAATTCTTTTATAAACGTATTTTGCCAAATACTACTTATTGTTTTGATAGGAATGCTTTCTGCATGCTCTTTTATTATGGAGGACAGATCAGATTGTCCGGAAGAATGCCGCCTACACTTTAAGTATGATTACAATATGAAGTTTGCGGATGCTTTTACAAATGAAGTGAAACAGGTTTCTGTTTTCATTTTTGACAAAGATGGAGTTTTTGTTAAGATGCAAGAGGTTGAAGGGGATATACTTAAAACCGAAGACTATTCAATGAAATTAGCAGTGACTCCCGGAAAGTATCATTTGGTTGTTTGGGCAGGATTAGATGGAGAATCATTCAAAACGGATACTCTAGTTGCAGGAGTTTCTACAGTTTCAGATTTAAAGGCTGCTTTGAAAAGCACAAATCTGATTTCTACAAGCGATTTGCACCCTTTATGGCATGGAGAAGTCGAAGACATGAATGTGACAGGGGTGTTTCAGGAACAAATGATTTCATTAGTTAAAGATACACATCGTGTCAATGTGATTTTGCAGCATATCAATGGAAAGCCTGTTGATGATCTTTTGTTTCGCTTTGAGATTATTGATGATAATGGTTTGATTAACTACGATAACAACTTGTTATATAGTAAACCCTTAGCGTACAAACCCTATAAACAATCTCAAATAGCGGTAGGCAATACACAACCGATCAAGATTGCTTGTGCACAAATGCATACCTCGCGTTTGGTTGAACAGAATGAGGCACGCCTTCGTGTTATAAAAAATGATGACAATACTATTATTATTGATATTCCATTGACTTCTTATCTGTTACTTAGTGGATTAGAAGGCTTTTACGGGAAAATGTCATCCCAAGAGTATCTTGACCGACAGGATGATTTTTCAATGATTTTTCTTCTTGATGATAACTTATCATGGTTGAGAACGCAAATTATCATTAATGGTTGGACTGTTCATATCGATAACACCGATCTTTAATCCTATATGTTCAGTTTTAGATCTATATTTCCTTATTTTCTATTTCTTTTGGCCGTAGTTGCAGTCTCTGTGATGACGGCCTGTAACAATGATATTCAGAATACTGATGACCGATCTATTGGACAAAAAGGCATCTACTTTTCAGTTGCAATTAATGTGCCCGAAACGACGGATAGTATTATTGAGAATAATTCTCTACAAAAAGCTGATGTTAGAAGACGTATTGCTCCTACTGGGGGAAAAACCGGAGATGGGGCAGAAAATGGACAGACCAGCGAAAACACCATTTCGGACATTTCGGTATTCTTTTATAGAAGTAGTAGCCTGAATCAAGCAATTGCGAATGATGAACTCATTTCAAGTTCTGTCTATTTCGAGTCTTCCGATATTCTGGCAGGTAATGTTACCAAAACTCAAAAGGTTGATATCCCTAAAGGAGTTTATCACGTTCTTGTAGTAGTAAATGCAGGAGATATAACACCGTTGTTCAATACTTCTTCAAAGGTTAAGGATGTTTGTGATTTTATCCAAAAATCGGCTTGGATTGAAACAGGAGGTTACTTTTCGAATTTTGTGATGTCAACTTCTAAAGATAAATCCATCAATTTATCTGGAATTACGACCGCTGCTTCACCGGCAACCATTCAAGTCGACATAGAAAGAGTTGCCGCTAGAGTGGATGTTATTCCTAGTAACAGCAGTGGTCTGTTAAAAAACAATTATTTGGTTAAGAATTCCAGTGGGATTACTACTGGTCGTGTAGTCATCAGAAAAATCAAATTAATTAACAGACTTACAGCAGGTTTTTACCTTTGTAAGCGAGTTGTTGGAAATATGTCGGGTGCAACACCTGTCTATCTAGGTGATGAAGACCCGAGTACGGGTGGTGCTCAAACCAATTATGTACTGGATCCTTGGAGTATAGTTAAAACCAAGTTGAATTTATCGGGTCTTCAGTTTAATGTATTATCTGGTGGAACAGGTGTTGATCTGGCATCCTCCTTATTTAGTGATTATTTCAACAGTAGTTATTCATTCAATGTGCAAGATGTTGTTAAATCGGCCAATTTGACTGTAGGTGGTGAGGATTTTTACATTCTTGGGTACACTCTTGAAAATACTACGGATAAAAGCTATCAGTTAAACGGGTATTCGACAGGAACGATGTTTGAAACAACTTATATCCCTTATAAAATAACTTCGTACGATGCAGTAAGCCGAACAAATGTGGTTTTAGACAATTTAGATGAAATCTCTTTTCTTGCTTATGATAATGGAAATATCATTTGTAATTCGTTGGAGTCTGTGGAATTTGCATTCTTAAAAAATTCACAGCCTCCTTCTGATTTTTTTGTTCAAACATTTACAACAGCAAATACTTGGCAACAAGTCTCCGACTTTTCTAATCGTATCAAGGATGATGATTTGCTCGGATTCAAGGCTTTTTTATTCAATAAGATGACCGGAAAGTCGATGTCTGATCATCTGACTGAATCCTTGTCATGGAACATCTTCGTTTTATCAACGTATGGTTATTCCATTAGTGCTGGAGTAATTTCGGCCAATCAAAATGGTAAGAATACCAGAGCAATTCTGAGTAATCTGGGTATAAGCTATTATAATAACGGCCTTTGTTATTATCCGTACTGGATTCGCCATTCAAATGATGGAACCGTTGAAAGCAGCATCATGGAGTTTGGGATTGTTCGTAACAACATTTATAAACTAAAAGTTGTTTCTTTCTCGGGACTTGGTAAGACTTTACCTTTTGAACCTGGAAAGGATGACCCTGGAAGACAAAACGATAATTCTTACATCAATATCTCACTTAATGTTAGACCATGGAGGTTGATTTCTCATCCTGACATTGTTTTATGAGTGTAATTATGAAAACTAAGATTGAATGAAAAATTGTGTTTATACATGTTGCCTTTTTTTATTGACTTTGGTTGTTTTCGCATATAGTGGAGATGATGTTGAACCGGTTGAACAAGAAAAACCGGATACTTCGAAAACGACCTATGCTGTAACGTGCAAAGTGGGTTTGAGGAGTGGGGGGGAATATGACTCTGCGGATGAAATGATGAAAACCCTTATTCTTTTCTTCGTAAATAGTGACAATAAAATAGAGAAGAAGGTCGAACTAACATTACCGACAACAAAACAATCTATTGAATTTGAAGTTCAATTGCTTTCCGGTGTGAAAAGTGTTTACGGATTTTCAAATTTATCAGCAGCAGCAATTTCAAGTGCTGGCCTTGATGCCCTAGAGGGTTCAACTATGCCAGATTTAACCAATACGACGATAGGTATTTCTAATGGATTCGTAATCAATTCAATTGCAGGTGAGTACCTTCCATTAAGCAATAAAACAACTTTCTCTGTACTGAAGGCACCCGATCAATCGTTTTCGATGGAAATGATACGCATGGTCTGCAAGCTGAAATTTACTTTCCAAAATGAAACGGGTCATTCAATAGCCTTAAAAAATGTCACTCTTGGGCCAATTACGACTTCTTCTGTTTATTTGTTGCCTCGTTCCGACGGTCAAACTGCCCCTCCTTTGCCAGCAGGGTTTTCAACAGGGAACTATACCTATACTTTTCCAGGTAGTCCTTCTTTTGTTGATGGCAGTGAATTGACGGACTATTTTTTGTATATCAATGAATCAAAGACGGTAAATAATGAATTTATTAAATTGACATTGAATACGTTAAGAGGTGGCTCAACCGATGAAGTTCGTATGTCTGTGACCAATCTCACTTATCTAAACCGAAATGATTATTTGCCACTCAATATTATCCTTACGGATTATCGACTCGAACTGGTGGTAAGGTCTTATGCTCCCATTGGTGGGTACCCTGCGTCTGTTGCATCAGCAGCAGATGGATATCATTGTGTGTTCCCTGGTGGTGGCTCATTTGTTATTCAGCCAAAATTGATAAAGATTTCTGATGGTTCAGTTGTTTCTGGTGTAATTTGGAGTTTTTCAAATACGGATGCAACTCCCACCATTTTTGACAAAGCTCCGGTCTTGAAGAATGGAGAAATCTTAGGAACAATTAATGCAACTTCTACAGGTAGCGCGTTGGGTATCATTTCTGCAAACGTAACCACATCGTTGAGTATTTCCCGTGCGATTTCGTACAAAGTTTTTATAAGTCAAAATTGAAATGAAACGTAACTCAATAAATAGTTTACACTTATTTTGCCTAATGTTGCTGGTTGCTTTCTCTCAAGTAGTGCAGGGCTTGACTGTCGTTCATCAAAAAGGTGAATTTTATGGTGCAGAAGCCTATTTGACAAATGAGTATGGTATGCTGATGCAGAAAACCAATACGTGTCGTACTATTGTCTATGTAAATCCGACAGCGACTTCTTCAACGTTGGTTTTGCCCGCTACTACAGGCAATTCTCCACATTTTTACTATCGATGGTATGATTACAAAACAGACGGCTATACCTCTACTCGATTAACTCCTGTTGGAACAGGGGGATCTGCAACAACATGCACAAATGGAATTGTGGCCTATGGAAATTCTGGTTCTATACGGTTAGAATCAGCGACTTATAAACCTTCAGGATCAACACTTCCAGACTTTATTTCCTGTGATGTTTCCTCCAATCTTGATTTTTCGTTAAGTGGAAGTAATTTGACCGAACCTACCATATCGTATCGTTACATTTATGAGATTCGAAGTGCAAACGAAATTGCAACTCAATTGAATTCTTGTATGGGTGCCACATTCTTAGAAAATTATACAGTAGAAATGCCAGCCACTAAACTGGCAAATGTGAAAGATTTCCCAAGAGTGGCATTGAAGTATAACGCGACTAATTATTGGGGTTATAATGAGTCCGGTGTTTTAGTACAAGGTAGTAATTCAAATTTCACGTTGACCAATACAAATTCACAGTTTGTCAGTGGTGGTAATATTCGTTATTGTTACGTGACACCTCGTACCGCTGGTACCTCATTGATCGTTACGGCCACCATAAAGTGTGGAACCAAGGTTTATAATGTTGCTAAGTTCACCATAACCTTTACCTCGGATACCCCGGATTATTTCAGTAATCTTACTGGTGCAAAAGAGAATAGATCTATTAATTATCTGGATAACAACTATATATTGTTAAGTAAACTGGATTTTGACTACAACACTGATCCCGTAACTGCAGCAAACAATATGTGGACTGATCCCCTTCCATGGAATAACTGTACCTATGGGTTTGCATCACCAACCCTTTTTGATAAAGGTCAACGCGGTTTTGGCCGTGTAGCATTATGGAATGAATATGGCTTCTATAAATCTGCCAATGTTTCAGGTATTACTTCTAATTATACATGGTGGAATAATGGTAATATTGTTTACGATAGAACACATTTTATATCTGGTGGAACAAAGGATGGGTACTTCATGTATGTGGATGCTTCCGAAGTTCCAGGAATTATCTCAAAATTGGAATTAGATAAGCTATGTCCTGGAACGAAGCTTTTCGTTTCGGTGGGTTTAAGCAGTTTATCATATAGTTCTCAATCAACCAATTCGGATCCAAACATTAATCTTGTTTTTATCGGTGTTGATGCTGATGGAAAAGAAACGGAATTAAATAGATATACTTCGGGAGATATACCGCAAGCTGAAAATACGGCTGCAACAAATCCCTCTCCTTGGTGGCAACTCTATTACACCTTCACGTTTAACTCAAACGTCGATTATGCGTCATACAGATTACAATTAGAAAATAATTGCAAAGGAACTTATGGAGGAGATTATGCTATAGATGACATACGTATATATCGAACAAAACCATCCGTACAAGCGAATCAAGTCACTTTGCCTTGTGGAGTAGAAGCTGCTAAAGTGAAGATAAATATTGAGTATGGAAAACTCTTGGAAAACTTAAGCAAAACTGAGGTTACTTCTGGAAGTGGAACCACTTTTGATGTGCGGTATCGTTTTTTAGATGATTCTAAGAATTCTATTGTCTATAATTTTAATACCGATGGTGCTCCGGATACTGATTATGGTGTAATTAGAGTCAGTACTAAATTCAGTGATATGACAGCCTTAACTTCATCGAATGAAGCTCCGATCACATATAGTCAAACGCCTGCACTTGCCTATACGGAAAGTAAAACCATTGATGGTCAGGTTGTACGGTTCATTTGTTTCCAAACACCAAACAATGATGTTTTGGAACCCAATAAAGCATATTATACGGTTATTGCTAATTCAGGAGGCGTTTTTGGAACGGGTATGTGTGACATGGTGAGTGAGCCATTCATTATTGAACCTCCTTCTAAAGTCACGGTGGATGGTGCAAGTTGGAATAATGTCAATGGTGGTATGTGCTATGGGAACACAATGACTCTAGGTGCAAGTTTAAGGGATAGAATTACTCATGAGGCAATTAAGTGCCGATTTGATTGGTATATTGGAACAAAAACTGAATTTGAAAGTATTTTATATAATGGGATGACGGCAAGTACTGCTTTGGGATTATACAGAACTGCATATCCCATTCCAGCTGTTGGAGATGGATTAAAGAGTGTATCTGGTGTTTTTACTCAGCAAGCGTATGACTTACTTGCGGTTTTGATTTCTCAGAAAAAACTAATTCTGAATGTAGAAGAAATATCAAGAATTGTTCGCTATGGAGAATTGTATCTTGCTATTCCGATTGCGTTGACTGCATCACCCACAGCAACAACTACGGTTTTGGAGCTTTGTACCGATTATGTGACGATTGATGCTGTAGCGCCACATATTAATCCCTCTATCCAGATTAATGCGGGTGGATTTGAAACGCCCATGACATTAAGGATGGGCTTCAGCCAGTTTAATGATTTGAAAGCTAATTCGACAAAGATTTTAACCGTACCAATTCTTGATTTTAAAAATTCGGATCAGACCAAAATAAGAGACCTTGTGAAGGCAAGCGATGCCAATGTGTATTTAATTGCTACCGATGACCCATCCATAATTGTTGACTCGCTTAACCCGATTATTAAGGTTGCAACTATTGAGGCAATTAATGCAACTGTTGTGACGAGTGATGTGGATTATATCAAATTGAAGATACCTGCCACTTCTATCAATATGAAAGAAGGCTACACCTATCGGATGCAATTTGATTTTAATCAGGTTCAATTAGCTCATGATGCTGTTCCTTGTGATGGAACTGCGCTTATGACATTCAAAATCGTTCCGGAGTTTGTTACATGGACCGGGAGTGGAGGCGACAACTGGAACAAGGATGAGAATTGGAAGCGGTCAGTCAAATCGGAATTGTATAAAGGATCCACCTATACAGATGATGCCAATAGTCATGGGTTTGTCCCCATGAAGTTTTCGAAAGCGACCATTGCAAATACAACGAAAGCTCCATGGCTCTATGATCTTGCATCATCAGTAAACTTAGACAATACAAATTACACTGATGCCACGAATAAGAAGGCAAATGCAGTAACAGTTAATATTTTGAATGATTTGATGGTAAAAGCAAATGGATCAGATTATGATAGCGAATCGTTCTATGGTAATACCTGTGATCAGATTTATTTTAAATCTCATGGTGAATTAAGGAATACAAACTATCTGGCATATAATAAGGCTTGGGTGGATTTTGAGTTAACTTCAGGACGGTGGTATATGCTTGCCTCTCCATTAAAAGGCGTTTTCGCTGGTGATATGTATTTGCCTTCAGTTGGTGGAAGGCAGGAAACAGAAGCTTTTCAACCTATTTCATTCAGCACTTCTACGAATAACCGTTTTAATCCGCCGATATATCAACGGAGTTGGGATCATAGCAGTTCCACTGTTTTCAATTCAACTGGAGGTTCTTTCGATTCTTACATTTCTGCTAATTGGAGCCAAGTTTACAATAAGGTTGATGAAGCGTATACTCCGGGAAAAGGGTTTTCCATCCGTGCTGTATATGGTACCGAAGGTGTGGATAAGGTCTTATTCCGATTGCCCAAAAGCGATTTGAATTACAGTTATTATTCGTACAATAATACGGTTACCGGAAACAGCACTGCAATTAGTCGGACTGATAATGGGAAACTGATATTTGACAATGCTGCTACAAATGTGTCTGTTACACCTTCTAATACAACGGGCAGCAATGTGTTATTTTTAGTAGGGAATCCATTTATGGCGACCTTGGATATGAAAAAGTTCTTTGATGCCCATCCTAATCTCGAAAGACGGTATTGGATTTTGACTGAACATGGACAAAGTGCTGTTGCGATTGCCAGTGATGGTTCACTAACTACTTCGGGTGATGAAGTATTAACTGGTACAGTTGCACCTATGCAATCGTTCTTTATTGAAAAGAAAGCTGCCGTTGTTGGTGATCCGACGATCATTTTTTTACCCGATATGACTATAAGTCAACCAATATCAGGTTCAATGATACGTTCCTCATCGGCAAACACTTCGTTACGTATTGTAGCTAAATGTGATGGATACTCAAGCAATGTCCTTTTAAAGCTTCAAGATGGTGCCTCAGATTCGTATGAATCTAAGGAAGATGTGCCTCTTATTATGGATTCAAACTTGTCGGATTCACCTACTCTTTACACTATGGCTGGATCGAAGGCGGTAATGATTAATACCCTTTCAACATTGAAAAATGTCCCTTTTGGGGTTTATAGTGAAAATAATAAGGATGTAGAACTCACTTTTGTCGGTATTGAGAGAATTGGGAAGCTATCTATTTATGATTCCGAATTGAAGAAGTCAATAGTACTTAGTGCAGATCATTGCAAGATAACGATTCCAGGAAATACGCATAATAGATTCTTCATTAACTCTTGCAACATGAATGAGAATACCGATTTCAAGATTTATTTTTATTCAACGAAAGATGGAAAAGTCTTTGTTGAAACGGAGTCCAATGATGAATTGAAAGATATTCGAATATTTGGGATAAATGGCATGTTAATTAAACAGATTTTGAGGTTCGAGAATTCTTCAATGTCTGCTTTTGATTTAGCTCCAGGGTCCTATATAATACGTGCTGTCAGTTTAAAAAGCGTTGGAAGTGAAAAGGTTATAATCAGGTAATTAAGAGTCTTAAAATACTTTTCATAGAATCATTTGTATAGAAAGTATATAGATAGCTGGACAATTATGATTCCTAAATGATTCCTTTCTTTTTTTGTGAGTTGTTTTTTTGTTGCGACATTTGAGTTCAATTATATCTGTTAGCTTAATACTTGAATGCATGATTATCAATAAATTAACGCAATCTGCCTTCGCGTTGTTAGCATTTCTTTTTTTGATATCCTCAATGGCTTTTGGCATTCCTGCAGATCCAAATCCAATAAAGTTTACACAGCCAGATGGTTCAGTTGTCACCATTTTATTAAAGGGAGATGAGAACATTCATTGGGCAGAAAGTCTGGATGGGTATACCTTGATTGGAAATGGAAATGGTGGTTGGGATTATGCAGTACTTAATTCCTCCGGAGATTTGACTTGTTCTGGTTTTTTTGCAAAGGAAATTCGAAAGCGTTCTTGTCGTGAGAAAAGGATGCTCAGACGTATTCCTAAGAAATTGAATTTTAGTACCAAACAGATAAACGATAAATTGTACCCCTTGCATTAACGTGCAAATTTTCAACAATATTTAAACAATGTAATATGAAACAATACTTTAAGAAGTTTAAACCTGCTTTTTTTATTTTAGGCTTGCTAGTTTTGGGTTTGCCATTAACGGTGAATGCGGTACCCGCTTATCCTTTCCCTATTGCATTTAAACAACCGGATGGTTCCATCATTAACATTCAGTTAAAAGGGGATGAGAAAGTGAACTGGGGAGAAACTGTGGATGGATACAAATTGTTGAGTAATGGAAAGAAGGGCTGGGAATATGCTTCTTTAAACAGCGATGGTGATTTGAGTGCCTCGGGCATGTTGGCAAGGGAAGTGGGGAGTCGAACGACCAAGGAATTGGCACTGATCAAAAAGATTTCCAAGGACATTCACTTTAGTAAGAATCAAATCCAGAAATTCATCAACGGTGAGTCTGCTCAAGCATCATCAAATGGTGTGTTGCGGGTTGCAAAGGTTCTTAATGGGGTCACTGCAGGTGTTTCCCAAAAGGCTTTAAAGGCTTTTAATCCCCAAGGGGAAAAGAAGTTGTTGTTAATTCTGATTCAATACAAGGATGTTAAATTCACTAAGACCGTTGAAGATTTCAACAACCTTATGAATACAAAGGATTATGCGCTGAATGGTGCGTCAGGCAGTGTGAAGGACCTTTTTAAAGAAATGTCTTATGGTAAATTCAATATAACTACGGATGTAGTTGGTATTTTCACAGCGACTGAAAATATGGCATATTATGGTTCGAATGATGCTTCAGGAAATGATCTTCATGCCAATGAACTAATGGCAGAGGCCGTTTTAAGGGCGGATGAGAGTGGTGTGGATTTTTCCCAATATGACAACGATGGTGATGGTACTGTAGATGGTGTGTACATCGTCTATGCTGGTAAAGGGGAAGCTACAAGTGGTATTGCAGAAACCATCTGGCCACATGCGAGTTCCATTTCTCCGGCTTTGACTTTAGACGGAAAAATTGTAGCCAAATACTCTTGTTCGAATGAGTTGAACAATAATAATACCTTGACGACGATCGGAGTGATTTGTCATGAATTCGGCCATGTATGCGGTGCTCCCGATTATTATGACACGAATTACGAAACAGGTGGCCAATTTACTGGTACATCAGATTGGGATTTGATGTGTATGGGGGTCTATAATAACACTGTTGGTGGTACTTCAGGTAATAAACCGGCACATTTTAATCCATTCGAGAAGGTTCGGGCGGGATGGGTTACTCCAATAACGTTGGGAAATGCGACCAAGCTTAGTATTCCAGATATTACAACGACCCCAGCAATCTATATTTATAATTCGGCTGTTGATAATGAGTATTTTATGATGGAGAATCGTCAGCAGACAGGTTTTAATGTTGGTTGTCCTGGCCATGGGCTACTCGTATATCATTATAGCAAAGCTTATTGGGATGCATCGGCTAATAAAACGTGCCCGCAGGGTTTATATCCGGTATGCGCAAGTGCTTCCACTCAACCTACATTAACTTCGGATGCTGCATCGTATGGTGATATTGGGAGCACTGGATGCCCATTCCCTGGAACCTCGGGGAAAACTTCTTTTGGTGATGCAACAACTCCATCCTCTCTCTCTTGGTCCGGAGCATTGACAAATAGTCTACTGTATGGAATCACTGAAACATCTGGTGTCATTTCTTTAAAATTCAAAGGTGAACCTTCTGTAAATCCAATACTGACTTTCAATTCAACACCGGTAAGCAGTGCTCAAATCAATTTGGTCTGGAATAAAAATGCTGAAAACAACGATGTCGTAGTGGCAGTTAATTCTACAGCTAATTTCGGAACCCTTTCTTATAATAATGGTCCTATTTTGACTGGGGGAGGGACCATAATTTATAGTGGATCTGCCACAAGTTTTAACAATACTGGGCTAACTCCTTCCACTACCTATTATTATAAGATTTGGGCGGTTAACGGTTCTAATGTCTATTCTGAAGCAACAGCAACTAGTACTAAAACAGCTTTACCCTCGATTACTGTGTTTCCCCTATTAGAGGGATTTGAATCTGGAATTCCTGCTAACTGGACACAAGAATATTTTTCTGGGACAACATCTTGGATTAATGCATCATCAGGAATAAATGGACATCCAACATCTGCTCATTCGGGTTCAAAGTTGGCGCGCATTAACGTTTTAAACTTCCACACCGATATAACAAAGCTCGTAAGTCCTCCTTTGGATTTATCAGGAAAGACAGAACCAGTCCTTAAGTTTTGGCACACACAAGAATCATGGGATTCACGTCAAGACTTACTCAAAGTGTATTATAGGACATCTGCTTCGGGAGTATGGACACAATTAGGCACTGCTTTTCAAAACTCGATTGATGCATGGACGATGGAGGCCATTGTATTACCAAATCCTACATCTACATACTATATTGCTTTTGAGGGTATAACTGGAACAGGTTATGGTGTTTGCATTGATGATGTCGAATTGTGGGACAAAAATTGCAGTACCGATACATGGAATGGAACCTCAAGTACAAGCTGGTTTGACGCAGCAAACTGGTCGTGTGGTGCTCCACCTACGGCAACGACAGACGTTTTGATACCTTCAGGAAAAACGTTCTATCCTGTTGTTCTTGGAACAACGGCAACATGTAAGAATCTGACACTTAATAATGGTGCAACGTTGACAATGGATCCATCGGCTGTTTCGACCATGACCCTTTTCGGTAACTGGGTAAATAATGGAACCTTTGTACAAAATACGAGTTTGATCAGTTTTCAGAGCCAAACCGGATATCAGTCAATAGGGGGCACTGAAAGTACACCATTTTTTCAGATTCAGCAAAAGAGTGGAAAACAATCGAATGTGTTGGAAGTCCTTTCTCCAATCACATTTTCTGGGCCTTCTTCGAGCAATTCAATTGATTTGGTAAGCGGAACTTTTAAATTGTCCAGTAATTGTTCCATTGTACCCTTTGCCAGTGGAGCGACACTTCAAAGCACATGTGGCCTGTGGAATAATGGTGGAACGATTGATATGTCAAGTAACTCTATGTATTTGATGGGCTTGTTGCGAACTACATCTGGAACGACCAATTTTAGACGAATTTATACGGTTGGTTCCGACTGCAAATTTATTTTGGAGGGTGGAACGGTGAATATCAGTACCGATTTCAGACCCAATAGTGTTTATGTTGTTGCTCCAACATACATTCAATCAGGTGGAACACTGAACTTTTTATCCACTGCATCTGTTGAAAAGTTTACCATCAATGATGCCGGTTCATCCTTTACGATGAGTGGTGGAACAATAATTTTTCAGACTCCTTGCTCGAGCCCGGGAACTGCCGATTATATTAATTTAGCTGGTAATACAAGCGTTACAGGGGGAACTGTCCAATTTGGCAACAGTTCTACAGCAGCTAATTCGATATTTAAAATTAAAAGTACGGCACCAATATACAATTTGATTGTTAATTCAAGTGCATCTCCCAAATTGAATATTGTTGAAAGCAACTTGTCAGTTTTAAATGATTTGAGCATCAATAGTGGTGCGAAATTTGATGCAAACGATCTAAATGTCTCTATCGGGGGAAGCTGGGTCAATAATGGAACCTTTACACCAGGAGCTGGTTCTGTAACATTCAATGGTGCATCTGAACAGTTCTTGTCAGGTACTTCTGTAACGGCTTTCAATAATTTGGCAATTGCAACTGGTTCAAGATTAAATGCAGGAAACAAGGCTTTTTCGCTAGCTGGAGCATGGACTAACAACGGAGTATTTGTCCCGAGTACGGGAACGGTGACGTTCACTGGTTCAACAGCTCAGAATATCCCTGATGGTGCAACTACAACCTTTAAGAATTTAACAATAGATAATGCAGCGGGTGTAACATATTTTGGAACGACGCCAGTTTTGGTTGCAGGAACCTTACAGATTAATAGTGGAAAAGTACTTCAAATTGCTGCTGGCAGCCAAATTTCTACGAATGTTATTAATAATCAGGCTGGTGTAACAGGACTTGTCCTTCAAAGTGGAGCGTTGGGTTCAGCCACTTTATTGAATACTGGTGCCACATCATCGGTTTCAGCAACTGTTGACCAAATGCTCGGAGCCGAGCAAAACTGGTATGTATCGAGCCCTGTGTCGAATGCCACTAGTTTAGTAGTTAATCCTGGTACAGATAATAAGCTGGCCTATTACAACGAAACGGCAACTCCTCCTGCTTATGTTCAAATTTTGGATAATTCAACCAGTCTTTTAAAGGGGCAAGGTCTTGTAGTGTATTCGAAGGCAGCACAAACCTATCATTTTGCTGGAACGTTGAATGATGGTGATATTACCATTCATCCTACAAGAACAGGAACAACAGCAGCGAAACGAGGCTATAATCTGGTAGGTAATCCCTATCCCTCCTTTTTGGATTGGGAGGCTGTTGGAAAAGTCAATGTTCGACCTATGTTTTGGTATAGAGGGCGCACTTCAGGTGGTACCATGATGTTTGAAACCTATAGTGGTGGAGTTGGTACAAATAATACACAAAATGGTTCAGTCACTAAATATATAGCACCCATGCAAGCTTTTTGGGTAAAAGTGAATGCTGACGGTGATGTGGCTGATCTAGTATTTCAAAATGGAATGCGTTCTCACAAAGATCAATCGTTGGCATCAAGTCGGCTTCGGTCGGCTTCGGGTGTAGACAAGTCGGTTATTCGGTTAAACATTTCAAATGGTGAGAATTCGGACGAAGCGATATTGGTTGCATATAAAGATGCCAGCGATGGTATGGATGCTTGGGATGCGCCTAAGATGTCAAATGAGAATGTAGGTATTCCAGAAATCTTCACGATCCAAAATTCGGATGAACTTTCTATCAACTTCCAGAATAATTTTAATTGTGATAAAGAAATACCTATTGGCTTTAGACCTGGGAGAGAAGGGTCATTCCAGATCAGTTGTACGGAATTGAGTGCAATGGATGAAGGTACTGAGGTGGTGTTGATAGACAAGAAAACAGAATCTGAACGGATTCTTACGCCTGTCACATCCTATACATTTAATTCAGATGCAATTTCAACAACAAATCGATTCTTATTATTGCTTAGAAACTCATCAATTAGCAACGGTTTATTAGCGAATGATTTGAATCAAAATGTTGAGCTCATTCAAGGCCCTGAAAAACAGATTTCCATACTCAATAAGTCGAAATTTTCAGGGGGTATGGATGTGGCTGTTTATAATGCTTTGGGAAAACTAATCTATGAACAACAGACTCTAAGCTCATACTTTGTTACGAAACATTGTTTTGAGAGCGGATTGTATTTGGTTGTACTTAGAAGCGGTTCGACTATAATTTCCAAGAAAATTGTCATTAAATAAGTGGAAGATACAATGAAAATAAATATGTTCAACGATCAAAAAAGAACCTATGTTTTGCCCATGCTGGAGGTTGTTCCATTGGATAATGAGATATCATTGTCTTTGGTGTCTGATCTTGAACCACCGATTGAGCCTACATGGTCGTCTCCACAGATGATGGATTCATCACCATTGGGGCTAGAAGTACTTTGATTATTGCCCAATCCTTTTAATGCTGAAGGTTTTCAGTCGGATTTAATATTTAAGAAACGAAGTCGACCCTTTTTGAAGAGTTGGCTTCGTTTCTTTGTTAGGAATTTTCTGACTAACTTTGTTCGTTAATTGTCTATTAAATGAAGATGATTGGATTATTCAAAAGCATACCATTATGCCATTAAATTTGCCCGAACAGCTACCTGCAGTGGAATTACTGAAGCAGGAAAACATATTCATCATGGATTCCGGCCGAGCCACCGAACAGGATATTCGTCCACTTCGAATTGTGATACTTAATCTGATGCCGTTGAAAATTACTACGGAAACAGATTTGGTGCGATTGCTTTCGAACACACCGCTGCAGTTGGAAATTGATTTCATGAAACTCAAAAGCCATACTTCCAAAAATACATCGATTGAGCACATGAAGCAATTCTATAAGACGTTCCACAGCATGAAAGATCAACGCTACGACGGTATGATCATAACTGGAGCACCAGTGGAACAGATGGAATTCGAGGAAGTGACATATTGGAATGAGATGAAAGAAATTTTCGATTGGGCGAAAACGCATGTGACATCCACCTTATATATATGTTGGGCTGCTCAGGCAGGTCTTTATCACGGTTATGGCATTAAAAAATATCCGTTGGATAAGAAGATGTTCGGGGTGTTCAAGCATACGTTCAACGACCCACACAACGCCATTTCCAGGGGGTTTGACGATGAATTTTATGTACCGCACAGTAGGCATACTGAAATTCGTGCCGAAGATATTTTGAAAGTTCCAGAACTGACACTTTTGTCAGAGTCGAAAGAATCTGGTGTTTATATGGTCATGGCCAGAAATGGCAGAGAATTTTATATTACCGGACATTCGGAATATTCTCCAAATACATTGGATACGGAATACAAACGGGATGTTCACAAGGGGTTGTCCATCGATATTCCGAGAAATTATTACACCGATAACGATCCTTCAAAGAAGCCTTTAGTGAAATGGAGGGCTCATGCAAACTTGTTGTTTACCAACTGGTTGAATTATTTTGTTTATCAGGAAACACCTTTCGACATCACTCAAATCCGTTAAATGACCAAGCTTCGTACGATTGAATTACTGGCACCCGCAAAGAATGTGGAGTGTGCCCGGGAAGCCATTCTCCATGGTGCAGACGCTGTTTATATAGGTGCGCCGAAGTTTGGAGCACGTTCAGCAGCTGGTAACAGCTTGGAGGATCTTGCTGGTTTGGTGGTCTTTGCCCATGAATTCAATGTCCGAATTTATGTGACTGTAAATACGTTATTATACGATGAAGAGTTGCCTGAAGTTGAAAAACTAATTTGGGATCTTTGGGAAATTGGAGTAGATGCATTGATTGTACAGGACATGGGAGTCACACGATTGAACTTGCCACCCATCCCACTGCATGCCAGTACACAAACTGACAACAGGACACCAGAAAAAGTTCAATTTTTGCAAGATATAGGTTTCCGCCAAGTTGTTTTGGCTAGGGAATTGTCATTGGATCAGATCCGAGCAATTTCTTCAAAAACGACTGTACCCTTGGAATGCTTTGTTCATGGTGCTCTTTGTGTGAGTTATAGCGGACAATGTTTTATCAGTCAGGCCATTAGTGGACGTAGTGCCAATCGAGGTGAATGTGCACAGTTCTGCCGACTGCCCTATGATTTGATTGATGCCAACGGAAAGATGCTTATAAAGCAGAAACACCTGTTATCCATTAAGGATTTAAATAGGTCGGAAGCACTTGAAGAACTGATTGATGCTGGTATCCATTCGTTCAAAATAGAAGGTAGGCTCAAGGATGTGTCGTATGTGAAGAATGTGACCGCCTTTTATCGCACTAAATTGGATGAGGTGCTTAAAAGACGGACGGATTTGAGACGAAGTTCGGACGGCGTAAGCCATTTATCCTTTAAGCCCGATCCAAACAAGAGTTTCAACCGTGGTTTTACGGATTATTTTCTGAAGGGGAGACCTGCCGACCTTGGAAATCTGGATACTCCCAAATCGATGGGTGAACCGGTTGGTCGCGTGAAAGAGGTTCGTGGAAATCAATTTTCGGTTGCAGGTTTGACTTCGTTCAGCAATGGTGATGGTCTGAGTTTTGTAGGTGCATCTGGGCAGTTTGAAGGTTTTCGTGTGAACCGAGTGGAAGAGAATCGCTTGTTTCCAGCAAGAATGCCTGAACTTAAACCCAATACGTTGTTGTATCGTACCCACGATCAAGCTTTTGAGTCCTTGATGGAAAAGCCTTCGGCAGAACGGAAAATTCCGGTCGAAATTGTCTGTTGGGAAACGGCTTTTGGATTTGCACTTGGAATGGACGATACGTATGGCAATCGTGTTTCCTTGAGTTTTGAACAGGAAAAAGTGCCGGCATCCAAACCGCAAGTGCAACAAGTGAAAAATCAACTGACCAAGTTGGGAAATACGATATTTGAAGCACAATCTTGTCATTTGGAATGGACTGGAGACTGGTTCGTGCCGGTTTCAGCATGGGCTGAACAAAGGAGATTGCTCTGTGAAAAAATGGTGGCAGTTCGGAAAATAGCTTTCCGCAGGGAAGAATGTACATTGACTGAAACGACGCATCCGTTTCCTGAAACCCAATTAGCCTATTTGGGTAATGTGTTGAATAAAAAAGCGGCTGATTTTTACCGTTTGCATGGCGTTCAAACCATCGATCCCGCCTTTGAATCGGAGGATCATATACGAAAACCAGGTGAGGTCTTGATGTTCAACAAGCATTGCATCAAGTATGAATTGGGTGCTTGCCCACGTATGCACCATGCAGCCAAACAGTTGAGCGAACCTTTATATTTGGTTTACAATACCAAGCGGATTCAATTGCATTTCGACTGCAAAGCCTGCGAAATGCATTTGACGGAGGTTGTCTGACAATCAGGGGTGATAATCCGCACCTCTCAACAGGTCTTGAGCTTTCGTTTTCAACATCAAGTTTTGAACCGTTACTTTCGGATTTTTTTCCATATATGCGGAAACAATTCTATAGCCTGTCCATATAGCTGCACGACCTGGTGAATCTTGACTGAAATAGGCGGTATGGGGCGCTTCGCGGATATATTTGGAAATGATGCTTACATCTTTGCTGTACAAGTGTTGAAGCTGAAGGATTGTTCCCCACATGTTTTTCTCATTGGCGGCACACCATGCCAATTGTCCGGTACTCAATCCGCTCAAGTTCTCCATGCTTTCGTCAGGAAGCAAAATCTGAATCAAGAACAGTATTTTACCCTCGTAGATCATGTAGTCCAATAGGCGTTGACTTTCCATGAGCTTGTATTCGGTGAGTTCGGAACGAACCCACCCTGTCATGTAATCGGATGTCAACTTTTCAGGATACATTCGGGCGGTTTGATAGGGTGAGAAAAGGCTTTTGTAGACATCGTAGTCTTTGCCAAGATATTTGTCTATGTCGGCAGAAAGGATGCCAGGGGCCGAAACGATGGACTCTCCATAACCCGCAATGTGCATGTAAACCTTGGGTATCGGAATATTGGGAAAGAAATACTGCAAACGGTGGAATCCCCAAGTCAGTTCTTTTTCGATGTCTGAAACGTCGCTGAATGTGTTTTGACAATCGGTGTACAGCTTTTTAATATCGGCATCGCTTCTGAAGATGGTTTCGAATTGTTTGAACATCTTGCTCCCTGGTTCACCGACTTCCATGATTTCATTGGCATACAGATTAAGGAAAGTGGAATCGGACCAAAGCCCTGTTTCGTAGAAAGCCTTGTCAAAACGTTGAATGGTGATATTGAGTTCTGGTTTTCCTGGAACCTCATAACGACTGGTGGTACAACTGATCAAAAAAAGTAAAAGGAGCGAACTGAGGATTTTTTTCATGAAGGTACGCTTTAGTAGAACTACTTTAACAAAGTTAAGATATATCACCTGCTTTTCAATCGATGATGTGAAAATAAAATGGAGCATAAAAAAAGGAGCTTGATTTTTTTCAAGCTCCTTTTTGGGTTGTACGTTGAGAGAAGTTTCAATTAAGACTTCTTTGCGTCAAGGCGTTCTTTCAGTTCGGCAAGAGCATCAATGTCACCAAGGGTGGTCTTTTCCATTTTCTGAGCAACGGGCTGTTCGTCAGCATCGTCTTTCTTGGTGGATTTTTTGGCTCCTGTAGCTTTTTTGGCTGCACGGGCTTCCGTTTTGGCTTCATCTTCGTGGATGCGGCTGTGTGAAAGGATGATGCGTTTGGCATCTTTGTTGAATTCGATGACTTTGAATTCAAGCTTTTCATCAACGACAGCAGTTGTGTTGTCGGCTTTCACCAGGTGTTTGGGGGTGGCGAAACCTTCTACGCCGTAAGGCAAGGAGATAACGGCGCCCTTGTCCATCAAGTCGATGATGGTGCCTTCGTGAATGCTGTCAACGGTGAAGATGGTTTCGAATACATCCCAAGGATTTTCTTCCAGTTGCTTGTGACCTAGGCTCAAACGACGGTTTTCCTTGTCGATTTCGAGAACGATCACTTCGATGGGTGTACCCAGCTGTGTGAATTCGCTCGGATGTTTCACTTTCTTGGTCCAGCTCAAGTCGCTGATGTGGATCAAACCGTCAACACCTTCTTCGATTTCAACAAAGACACCGAAGTTGGTGAAGTTGCGAACCTTGGCGGTGTGCTTGCTGCCTACTGCATACTTGGTTTCGATGTTGGACCATGGATCTTCTTTCAGTTGCTTGATGCCGAGAGACATTTTGCGTTCGTCGCGGTCGAGGGTCAAGATGACAGCTTCGACTTGGTCACCAACTTTCATGAAGTCCTGAGCGCTGCGAAGATGCTGTGACCAGCTCATTTCGGAGACGTGGATCAAACCTTCTACACCTGGAGCGATTTCGATGAATGCACCGTAGTCGGCCATAACCACTACGCGGCCTTTCACTTTGTCGCCTACGTTCAGGTCGGCACTGAGAGCATCCCATGGGTGCGGGGTCAGCTGCTTGAGACCAAGAGCGATACGTTTCTTTTCATCATCGAAGTCAAGGATGACGACGTTGATCTTCTGGTCGAGTTCAACCACTTCCTTCGGATCGCTTACGCGGCCCCAGCTCAGGTCGGTGATGTGAACCAAGCCGTCTACGCCGCCCAAGTCAATGAATACACCGTAAGAGGTGATGTTCTTGACGGTACCTTCCAATACCTGGCCTTTTTCGAGTTTGGCAATAATTTCTTTTTTCTGTTGTTCCAGTTCGGCTTCGATAAGCGCCTTGTGGGATACAACAACGTTTTTGAATTCCTGATTGATTTTGACAACTTTGAATTCCATGGTTTTGCCGACAAATACGTCGTAGTCGCGGATAGGCTTAACGTCGATTTGCGAACCCGGCAGGAAGGCTTCGATGCCGAATACGTCGACGATCATACCACCCTTGGTACGGCATTTTACGAAACCCTTGATGATTTCGCTGTTTTCCAGTGCTGAATTGACACGATCCCAGCTGCGGGTTGCGCGGGCTTTCTTGTGTGAAAGGATCAGCTGACCTTTTTTGTCTTCTTGGTTTTCAACGTACACTTCAACGCTGTCACCGATTTTCAAATCGGGATTGTAGCGGAATTCGTTCAAAGAGACGATACCGTCCGATTTGAAACCGATGTTGACGACTACTTCGCGTTTGTTCATTGAAATGACGGTACCTTCAACGACGTCCTTGTCCTTTACGGTGTTCAGGGTGTTGTCGTAAGCAATTTCTAATTCTGCTTTGGACATGGTGCCAAAGACTTCGCCTTTTTCAAAGGCATCCCAATCAAAGGTCTGATCGGGGATTAAAAGATTTTTTTGTTCCATTAATTAATGATTCGAAAAATTAGTGAATTGGACATTATATTGATTTGAAAATCGAGCCGCAAAGATACTAAAAATTACCTTTAAAAAGCAACCGAATTGGCATAAAAGACTTAACTTTGTTTTCATCTAAGTCAAAATGCTCATGAACACTATAAAAAGCCTTCTATTTATACTGATTATGTTGTTGTTATGTGTATCGTGCAACAAAATGCAAGTGTTTCGGATGGATGTTTTGAAACCAGGTTTCGTGCTGGTTCCGTCACAAAAAAATAACATCGTACTTGCAGACAATAGCGGTGTTCAACCCCAGGCTGTCGGACATCAGGTAAAGGTTGGATTCAAGGTTGTTGGTGATACATCCTTTAATCTTGAACCCTTGTCGGGGATGCTCTTAAGCTCCTTGAGCAATTATTTGCTGAAAGAAGGGTGTTATGATCGTATCAGGATATTGTCTCGCAATGATTTGTTGCCTGGAAAGACGGAAGAAAGTGATTACTTGCGTTCGGGCCGGATTAGCAATTCGAAAATTATGGAAATCAGTCGAGATACGAGTGTCAATTTGCTTTTCACTTTAGATAGGCTATTGACGAAAACCACGACGAACAGCTATTATACTGGTGAAACCTATACTGCAACCAGAGATGTCTGGATCAATACTGTTTGGAGGGTATATGATTTGGATATGGATACAATTGTCACTCAGTTTCAATACAACGACAGTCTGTATTGGCAAAAATTCAACTCAAATCCCAAGGTGATTATGAAAATGTTACCTGAAATGGAGACTGTATTGCCAGAAATCGCCGATGTTGTAGCCGAACATTTGAATAAATTCATGGGGCCACATTGGGAAACCGAAAAGCGGGAGTACTACTGTACTGGTGGCTATCGGATGAAGTTGGCTTCAGACCTGGTTCGGGAAGAGTTGATTGATGATGCAGCCAAACTTTGGGAAGTGGAATTTGAGAAAGGCTTTTTGCGATCCAAATACCGTGCAGCCATCAATATGATGTTCTATGAAGAGGTGAAGGGAGTCCCGAGCCTTGCACTTAGTTGGGAAGCAAAGGCGGAAGAGGCTTTGAACAAATGTCCGATCGGTGGATCGGATTTTGACATTGCATTGTTGGCTCAATGGAAGAAGGAACTGGAAGACCGTGTTAACGACGTTCAAAAGTTGAAAATATACTTTGTTGGGAATTTAAATTAATTATTTTTTGTACTTTTGGCGCCATGAAGAAAGAAGCCTTGTATCATTTGTTGGATCGTGCCTTCCGCAAAGCCTTGGAGCAATTGGAGGTTTCAGAATCCCAGGCTGCGATTGTAGACCTGTATCTGTTACCAAATCCGGAAGCCGGAGAGTTTTCGGTTTTCGATGATGAGGATCACGAGCTGATCAAGGTTCCTGTTGATGTTTGGCAGGAAAATTACGAAACGCTTGACAATGAGGCTGAACTGAAAGAGTGTGAAATTCTTCTCGTGGAAATTGCCAACAAGATTAAGGACGAGGGCATTTTTGAAAAAATAAATATTTTGAAGCCATTTTCCGTGCTGATGGTGGACGAAGACATGGAAACGTTGGCCGAACTTTTGCTACTGGATGATGAGCAGTACCTGGTCGATGATCATTTCTTGAAACACATGGATGAAGAGTTGGATGCGTTTTTTGAAAAACTCATGGCCGACATTTAATCCCCAAAAAAGCTTTGATTTTTAAAAAATCTGACTAATTTTGCCGCCGCAATAAAGCATTGCCGAAATAGCTCAGTTGGTAGAGCAACGCATTCGTAATGCGTAGGTCGCCGGTTCAAGTCCGGCTTTCGGCTCAAAAAAAAGGTTCTCGAATGAGAACTTTTTTTTTGAGCCAACCGTGCTTTATTAAGTTGCTCCTTCAGCCATTCGGGTTTTTGTTTACATTTGAAAAGGTTCTCGAATGAGAACTTTTTTTTTGAGCCGAAAGCCTATCCGATTTCTTAAAGATGGGACAAATAGTGCATCAGGATTTCCATCAATTGAGCCTTGTCAAACGGTTTCGCCAGGAAATCGTTGCAACCGGCTTGCATCGCAGCATTTCTGTCATGGTCGAAAGCATAGGCGCTTAAGGCAATAATGGGCATTTTGGGGGAAATGCTGCGGATGAGTTTTGCCGCTTCAATCCCATTCAGTATGGGCATTTTGATATCCATCAAGACCAAATCCGGTTCGGAATCCTGAAACATGGTCACAGCTTCCATTCCATTGGTTGCCCTACGAAGTGTAAAGGATTGTCCAATCATATTTTCGACGAGCAGATAATTGGCATCCGTATCTTCGGCAACCAAAATGACCATGGTATTTTCGGAATCCGAACCACCTCTACGACCAAGTGAACTGATTATGTACTCGGCGGGGATGGTGAACATGAATCTGGCACCTTCACCGTAAACGGATTCAACAGAAATCGCTCCGCCCATTTTTTCAATGATGGATTTGCAGATGGGCAAACCAAGTCCGGTGCCCTGAGTAAAATTGTCCCCCTTTATAAACCGGTCGAATACGGTATGTATTTTGTCGGGTGAGATGCCTGAACCAGTATCTGTTACTGTGAATTCAAGGAAATTGTCCTTAAGATGATAACCAAAACGAATGGAGCCTTTTTTCGTAAATTTGATGGCATTACCGATCAGGTTGTTGAGCACTTGGCTCAAGCGGTTTTTGTCCGTATTGATGATGAGGTCTGGATCGGAATCTTCGAAAAGTAGTTTGACTCCTGATTGGCATCGGAGATTCAGGGTTTGGAGGATGTCGCGGCAGAGAGAGGCAAGATTGGTCGGCTCCAAGTCGAATTCCATTATTCCAGACTCGATTTTGGACAGGTCCAGTATTTCGTTGATCAGTCCGAGTAGTCTGCCATTGTTGGTTTCGACTATGGTATAATAAGATTTGCGTTCTTCGGGGTCCTGCGTTTCGGCTATGATCTTTGAAAAACCGACGATGGCATTGAGGGGTGTACGGATTTCGTGGCTCATGTTTGCAATGAATGCAGACTTGAGTTTATCGGATTCTTCTGCTCGTTCCTTGGCATCAATCAGTTCTTGTTCCATGAGTTTGTCCTTGGTTATGTCTCGTTCGATGGAAATCAAGAGGGCACGGCTTTCGTCCTCGACCAAGAGCCGGAGTTGGTCAAAGAAAATGGTGTTGTCGTTGCTGTCTTTATCGAGGATGATTTTTCTGGTTTCTTCTCTGGATTCCAAAGAATCGATGTCGTCGGAACGCATTTTAGTGGCTTCCTGTTGGGGGAATAGGTCGAAATCGGTCTTTCCGATGATGTCGTCCATCACACCCCAATGGATTTTCTTACCCATGCGGTTGCTGAAAATATACCGGAAGTCGTTGTCCGCGTCTTTCACGGCGATGTTCATGGGTATGTTCGTTAAAACGGTACTCATGATTTGATTGAGTTCCTTGACTTGTTTTTCGTATTGAACACGTTCGGTGATGTCTTTTCCGAAAGTCCATATTTGATCCAAGCCATGGGCGTCCTTGACTAAATAGGAGGTGCAGTCGAAAGCCAGAATTTCTGGTTTGTCGGGTATGGGTTTTTGTAAGACAAAATTGAGTGTCTTACGAGTGGTTATGAGTTGTTGGATGATGTCCTGCCAACGAACTTTGCCAGATCCGCTTACAATGTTCTTGAAAAAATTGATGTTGGTCAGAACGATGCTATCATCTAATTTGTGGTGTTCCCTGAATTTATGATTTCCAAAGACCAGATTGCCTTCCATTTGCATGGCAAAGATGTAATCGGTGGAATTTTGAACTGCCAAAGTGATCATTTCGAGCTCTTGTTGCTTTTCCATGATATCGGTTATGTTCTGGATGTATCCTTCCGACACTTTGTCACCATCCTCATCGATGTACGATTCAATGATCTTAATTCGAAAATGCAAGGTTGTTTTGGAAAGAGTCATCTGATAATCGACGTATTCCTTTTGAAGCAACTGTGTTTCGGCATTCAGGTAGTCACTTACGTGCAACCGGTCTTCCGGAAAAACGGTTTCCATGAAATTCTGAAAACTGATAGCTCTGGTTTCATTATTTTCGGACCCTTCGTCTGCTGGAAAGCTGGTGTAATTCAGTATTTGAGATCTATGGTTGAATAACCAGTGCCCGATTTTGGCAACTTTCTCAACCTCCTGCAATTTATTATTGATGATTTCAATGCGTCTTTTGAGTAGAACACGTTGTGTGATGTCGCGGTATTGACAGAGAATATGGTTCTCGTCATACCAACAAATGATGCATTTGAAGTAGTAATTCTTGCCTGCAACCTGAACTTCGTAATTTTCTTCGGAGCGGTCGCCGGGTTCGGTCACTTTGGCGAAATTGCTTCGAAGCGCTTCTGCTGTTGGTTCGGGTATTTGTTTGAATAAGTTCTTTCCCAGAAAAAAGGAAGTGTCCTGCATAAACCATCTGTCCGTATGTATTTCCAAATCAACACAAAAACCTTCCCTGTTAAGCAGGAACATGGTATCTGAGGTGAGTTGGACTATTCTATGGGCGTTTTCAGGATTGTTCAAAAATCCGAATTCGGAGGATTGATTTTTGGACATTGTATAAGTGTCGTTGAGTGTCATTGTGCAGTAACAAATGTACACTTTTAATGGAAAAATATAACCGATGCGGAAAAATAATCAATCTATAACATTTTGCTTCCAAAATTGGATACGAAACCTTATATTTGTTTTAAACAAAGTCTAGTTTGAATAAAGTAATACCCACATTATGGAATCTTCAATCAAAATACCTGAGGCGGACTATAAAGCCGTTGAATTTGAACATACCATATTGGTTGCCGAAGACATAGACAGCAATTTTGCCTTGGTGGACATCATGCTAAAAAAGGATTTCAAAATTGTACGTGCGAACAATGGTAATGAAGCGGTTCGGCTATTTGAAGAATTGCATCCAAATTTGATTTTAATGGATATACAGATGCCCGAAATGAATGGTCTTGATGCTACACGTATCATTCGCAAAATGGATGCAAACGTACCCATCATCGCACTGACTGCATTTGCATTTAATTCGGACCGCATTGAATTTATGGAAGCTGGCGGATCTGATTATGTGGTCAAACCGATTGACCCCATGAAGTTAAAAGAAAAAGTTAAGGGTATTCTTGGTTGATTCCCTGCCAGCTGCCTCTTTTCTTTAGGCATTTCTCGACCAAATGAGTGAATTCATAATTTTTCAGTCCCCAATTGGGAGCGATAAGCAATTCGGGTGGGGACTGTGAAACGAATCGTTCCACAGCTATATCCGGACGTAAGTGTTCTAAAAAATCACAAACCGTTTCAACATAATCACCTGGTTCCGGTATTCGGACCAAGCTAGGGTCTGCTGCTATTTGAGCTGCCATTTTGGTGCCCTTTATAAGTTGCAATTGGTGCAATTTAACTGTTTGAATGGGTAGCTTGCTCAATACATCGGCGTGCCTCATTAAATCGTCGTGATCCTCACCTGGAAGACCAAGGATTAGATGCACCCCTGTCGGAATACTCCTTGAAGTGGTTCTGCGCACAGCGTCTTCGGTACAGGCATGGTCATGTCCACGGTTGATGAACTTCAGGGTTCGGTCGAGGGTGGATTCAACACCGAATTCTACCAGTATGAACGTGTTTTTTGACAATGCTTCCAAGTAATCCAAAAGTTCTTCGGGCATGCAGTCGGGTCTGGTACCGATGACTAAGCCTTTGACACCGGGAACATCCAGTGCTTCTTGATACAGTTTCTTGAGGTGGGTCAATTCACCGTATGTATTCGTATAGGCCTGGAAATAAGCCAGGTAATCCATTTGTGGATATTTGCGGGCAAAAAAGCGGATCCCTTCCTCCAGTTGGGCCGTAACCGTTTTTTCTGTTTCACAATAAGCGGGATTGAATGTTTGATTGTTGCAATATGTGCAACCGCCATAACTTTTACTTCCGTCACGGTTTGGACAGGTAAAACCAGCATTGATGGAAATCTTCTGGACTTTTGTTTCGAAGTGTTCGTCCAAAAAAGACTGGAACTTGCGGTATAGCGGGTGGGAGGGCATTTGCTTGATTTTCTTGGCAAAAATACACAAAAGGACCTTCAAAGAGCGTGCTACCCGATTCAAATTCGTATTTTTGCGGAGATAAAAAATTACCTGATGAAGAGATTCGTGTTATCAATGGCCTTTGCCATGATCATTGTGGCAGCTCAGGCTGTCAAGCCAACCCTAGATCTGGATTCTGTCGTTACAGGAAAATACAATGCATTGTCATTGCCAGATATGAAACCCATGCTGGATGCCAAGTACTATACTTGCCTGGATGAATCGGGAAAACACATTATCAGCTATGCATTCCAGTCAGGCAAACAATCGGAAGTCCTATTTGATTTGAGTACCGTAAAAGGCAATGCTCCGGAGCGAATCACCGGTTTTGAATTCAGCCCTACAGAAACGAAAGTCTTGGTATGGACAGAAAAAACACCGATTTATCGTCGCTCATTCCTGACAGAATATTATGTCTATGACCGTAAGCGAAACGCTATAGAGCCGTTATCCGCAAACGGCGCACAACGCAATGCGAAGTTTTCGCCGGATGGTCGTTCCATCGCTTTTGTAAGAGATAATAATTTGTTTATTAAGCGTTTGGATTTCGGTACGGAAATTCAAGTAACGACGGATGGTGTTCGGAATTCCATAATAAACGGTGCTACGGATTGGGTGTATGAGGAAGAGTTTCTTGAAACCAAAGCATTCGATTGGTCTGCAGACAGCAAGTTTCTGGCCTATGTACGCTTCAACGAAAAAGATATCCCAACCTACTCCTTTTCGTTATTTGGTGCTTTTGTAAGCAAACAGAAACGAGAAAAATACTATCCTGGGCAGTACAGCTTCAAATATCCTTCGTCCGGAGAACAGAATTCAGTGGTGACCGTTTGGGCGTTCAACATCCAGACGCGATCTGCCAGACAAATGGATTTACCGATAGCCGAAGATGATTATGTTCCAAGAATCCGTTTTACCCGGAACAGCAGCCAATTGGCAGTGATGACGTTGAATCGTTCACAGAACATTTTCAAGATGTATTTTGCCAATCCGAAATCGGCACAAAGTACCTTGATATTAACGGAACAATCCGATACTTATTTGGATCCGATGCTGGATGCCATTCGATTCAGTTCGAGGTATTTCACGTATGTCAGCGAAAAAGACGGATACCGTCATCTATATCTGTATGGGGCCAATGGCGGTTTGCAGAAACAACTGACATCCGGAAAATGGGATTTGACCAAATTCATCGGATGCGACACCCTCAAGAATGTGTTTTATTATCAATCGGACGAGGACGATGCGACCAGACGTTCGGTTTACAGCATCGATCTGAAAGGGAAGAAGGCATGTCTGACTACCCGAAAAGGAGTAAACGATGCGTTTTTCAATGCCGATTTTACCTGTTCTGTGCAAACATGGTCGGATATCAACACGCCACCCGTCTATACATTGAATGACCCGTTGGGGGTTGAACTTAGGATGATTGAAAACAACAAGAAATTGAGAGGGGAACTGTCTGATTTTGGTTTCAAAGACAAACAATTCATCAAGGTTCCGGCAGCTGATGGTCAGCAGTTGAACGGTTGGATGCTCAAGCCCATCGACTTCAGCAATGAAAAAAAATATCCGGTGGTTATGGTTCAATACAGTGGGCCGGATTCTCAGTCAGCATTGGATACGTACGACTTTGACTGGGAATATTCGTTGGCTCAGGAAGGCTACATCGTACTCTGTGTGGATGGCCGAGGAACCGGTGGGCGTGGAGTTGCTTTCCGGAAATCGACGTATACGATGTTGGGCTTACAAGAAACACAGGATCAGATTGCGGTGGCTGGCTGGGTAAAGAGTCAGCCTTGGGCAGACGGTTCTCGTATAGGAATATGGGGTTGGAGTTATGGCGGTTACATGACATTGATGTGCATGACCGACACCTCTTCTCCCTTTAAGGCTGGTGTTGCCGTAGCTCCAGTGTGCGATTGGCATTATTACAATACGGTTTATACGGAACGATTCATGCGAACGCCAAAGGAAAACCCGGATGGCTACCAGAAAACGTCACCACTTTTGAGAGCTGAAAACCTAAGGGGGAATTTACTGCTTATTCATGGTTTGGCAGATGACAACGTTCGATCGAACCAAAGTTTAGATATGACAGAAGCCCTCATCAGAGCGGGGAAACAGTTTGATATGCAGGTGTATCCCACCAGCAATCACAGTATTTTGGGTGATACGTACCGCATGCATCTTTACCGGAAAATGTTCGAATTTTTCAAACACAATCTCTAGATAAAGATGGCGACTTATACGCGAAAACCAGAATGGTTGAAAACCAAACTGGGTGATAATGAACAATTTGCCCATACCCGCCGGGTTATTGAGGGGCATCACTTGCATACGATCTGTACCAGTGGAAAATGTCCCAATCAGGCTGAATGCTGGAGTCGCGGAACAGCGACTTTCATGGTGCTCGGTGAAATTTGCACCCGTTCTTGCGGATTCTGCAATACATTGACTGGGCGACCATTGCCAACAGACCCAGACGAACCGCGCAGAGTTGCCGAGTCGGTCAAATTGATGGCTCTGAAACATGTGGTGCTGACTTCTGTGGATCGGGACGATCTACCCGATTTGGGTGCTGCACATTGGGTACAGGTAATCAAGGTGTTGCGAGAAGTGAACCCAACCACCACCATCGAAGTGTTGATTCCCGATTTTCAAGGCCGACCTGCGTTGATTCAGCAAATTATCGATGCGAAACCCGAAATTGTTTCGCACAATTTGGAAACAGTTAAAAGGCTTACTCCAGAAGTTCGATCTGCAGCAAAATATGCGACAAGTTTGGCAGTTTTAAAGCAGTTGTCTCAAGCTGGTGTTCGCGTAAAGTCCGGCATCATGCTGGGTTTGGGTGAAACGGAAGAGGAATTGCTGGAAGCAATGGACGATTTATTGTCGAACGGATGCTCCATTTTGACGCTGGGCCAGTACATGCAGCCAACCAGAAAACATTTGCCCGTTCAGGCGTACATCCATCCGGATGATTTCAAACGGTATAAGGAAATTGGTCTGAAAAAAGGCTTTGCTTTTGTGGAAAGCGGGCCGTTGGTACGTTCTTCGTACCATGCTGAAAATCAAATATGAACTTAAGCCTTGTAGATTAAAAAGATACAAGGCTTTTTCGTGAGTTCGACCGAGCTTTTTTTCCAAGCTGCGGCGCTTTTGGTCAGGATGCTTTCTTCGGGCCCTGTCAAGTCGAACGCTACACAGATGCGTGTTTGGGGGCGAAGCGTGGTCATCAGGTCTTCGAGCATCTTTTCGTTCCTATAAGGCGTCTCAATGAAAATTTGTGTCATGTCTTCGTTGTAGGAACGGGTTTCCAAACGGCGAATAGCTTTGAGCCGATCCTCTTTTTCGACTGGCAGATATCCTTCGAAAGCGAAGCGCTGGCCATTAAAGCCTGAACCCATGAGTGCGAGCAAGATGGAGGATGGACCAACCAAAGGGACCACTTTGTACCCTTTTTCCTGGGCGATGCGGACAATGTCGGCACCTGGATCGGCAATGGCTGGGCAACCAGCTTCGGAAAGCAATCCCATGTTTTGACCTGCTTTCAAGGCATTTAAGTAACTGGCAATCTGGTCGGGGGTGGTGTATTTGTTTAACGTATGGAACGTGCAAGCGTCAATGTCGAAAGCCCTGTCTGATGCTTTTAGAAATCGCCTGGCAGTGCGGACATCCTCCACGATAAACTGCCGAATGGGAAGCAACAACTGCCTGTTGTATTCAGGAAGAACATTCTCCAATGGGCTGTCGGACAAGTGAACAGGGAACAGATATAGCGTACCAGGCATGTGGGGTTATTTTATGCACACAAAGATAAAGGAATTTTACCGCCTTTAAAGAATTCTGGCTTACTTTGCAGTTCGAACCACGGAACAATGAAATTACCCGATGCATTTCTGGAAAAAACCCGCACCATGTTGGGTAATGAGGCTGAAGCCCTTTTTGCAGCCATGGACGAACCTTCGACTGTTAGTATTCGGCTGAACCCTTTCAAGCCGGCGGTTTTGCTTTCGGGGACAAAGGTTCCATGGTCTTCCTTTGGAGAATATTTGGCCGAAAGACCCGCTTTTACCTTTGACCCCTTGCTTCATGCTGGCTGTTATTATGTACAGGAAGCCTCTTCCATGTTTGTCGAAAAGGCTATTGGTCGAGTGGTTGATATTGTAGGTGTGCAACCTTTGAATGTTTTGGACTTGTGTGCCTCTCCAGGTGGGAAATCCACGTTGTTGACAACCTGTTTGCCTGAAGGCAGCTTGTTGGTTGCCAATGAACTAAACCGGTTGCGAGCCAATATATTGGCAGAAAACCTCATTAAGTGGGGATTGCCCAACGTGGTGACTACTCAGAGCGATGCGACTGCTTTTTCCGAAATGAGCGATTTTTTTGACGTGATACTAACGGATGTGCCTTGTTCGGGCGAAGGAATGTTTCGAAAGGATCCGGATTCGGTCGGGGAGTGGTCGGTCGATAATGTGAAATTGTGCGCTTCCAGACAACGGGACATTGTGGGTAATATTTGGTCTTCTTTGAAACCTGGCGGCTTTTTGATATACAGCACTTGCACGTACAATCAATTTGAAAATGAGGCGAATGTACAGTGGATTTGTGAGAAATTGGGTGCTCGTCCGGTGAAAATTCCATTGGATCCGGATTGGGGCATTTCTGGTGCTCGGGCACCATACGAGGATCTTGTCGTCAACCGGTTTTTTCCGAATCGAACCAAGGGTGAAGGTTTTTTTCTGGCTTTGATTCAAAAAGATGGAGTTTACGAAAGCGGATCAAAAGTCATTAATACAGCCCGGCCAAGGAATTCCTCCTCCAAAAAAGCGCCTTCCATTCCTTCCGAAATCAAAAAACATTTGGTGAATGATGCTGATTTTGAATTTTTTACAGATCGTCTGAGCCGAATCTGCGCCTTCCCATCCAGCCATTTTTCCTCTCTGAAACGTTTGGAGGAACATCTCCGTTTGGTGCATGCGGGTGTCGTCATGGGTGAAATCAAGGGCAAGGATCTGCTACCGGATATTTCACTGGCCTTATCTGTTTTTCTGAACCGGGAGAATGTGAAATATTTTGATTTGAATAGGAAGCAGGCCATTGATTATTTGCGCCGGGAGGCGTTGACATTGCCTGAGGATTGCCCTCTGGGTTGGGTGCTGATGTGTTATGAGGGTCAACCGATGGGTTGGATGAAAAATATCGGAAACCGCGCCAACAACGGATATCCCAACGAGTGGCGTATCCGGTCGGGAAACCCATATTAGATATTTATTGTACGATGGTCATTTTCATCATGATGTCTACTTTTGGTCGGTCTCCTGGGGCCGTTTCCACAGCTTGTATCTTACCGACAACGTCCAAGCCTTCGATGACTTCACCAAAAACGGTGTATTCGCCATCCAAATGGGGGGTGCCACCAACCGTTGAATAGGCTTTCTTTTGTTCTGCCGTGAAACCACCTTTGGAAGGGTTGTTTTTGAATTCGGCTTCCGTTTTTTGAACCAGTTCAGCCTGCAATTTGCCCAATCCAGACTGATCATTGGCGGTCTGCATCTTCTGGATGGAATCCATGTGTTGCATGGCTAAGGATTGGAAATAGGCTTGCATTGCCTGTTGTTTTTTCTGGTCTTCCATGCCAGCCAACTGTACTTCGGAGTATTTATCGCCCCAAACAATATAAAATTGGGAGCCTGAAGAGGCTTTCAACGGGTTCATGTCGTCGCCGGTGCGTGCGGCAGAGAGTGCTCCGCGTTTGTGAAAAAGTTGCGGATAAACGATTTCGGCAGGTATCGTATAATTGGGACCGCCAGAGCCAAGGGCTTTTCCGGCTGGTGCTCCTTTCGATTCGGGGTCACCACCTTGTACCATGAATCCTTTGATGACACGGTGGAAAATTAGGCTGTCGTAGTAGTGCTGTTGAACAAGTTTCAGGAAATTGTCGCGGTGTTGAGGCGTTTCGTCGTACAGTCGGATTTTGATATTTCCCATCGATGTTTCGATCAGGACGATGTTGCTTTTAGCGTTGGCTTCGGTGCTCATGCTGCAAAAAAGTATTAAAAGTGTGTATATAATAATGCGTCGTTTCATAGGGCTTCTTTTTAAGAATGGTTGGCAAAGATACTATATTTTTCGTATTTTTGTAGCCGCTAACAATTTCACAAGTACACTAAATCCCAAGCAATTTATGAAACCAACTCTATTCGTTTTGGCAGCCGGAATGGGCAGTCGTTACGGGGGTCTGAAACAAATGGACGGCCTCGGCCCCAACGGTGAAACCATCATGGATTATTCCATTTACGACGCATACCGCGCCGGTTTCGGCAAAGTCGTATTCGTTATCCGTCATTCATTCGAAGAGGATTTCAGAAACATCGTTGTCAATAAATATCAGGGTAAATTACCCGTCGAAATCGTGTTTCAAGAATTGGACTACCTGCCAGAAGGATTTACTTGCCCTGCTGACCGTGCCAAACCTTGGGGTACCAACCATGCTGTATTGATGGGAAAAGACGCCATCAATGAACCGTTTGCCGTCATTAATGCCGATGACTTCTACGGTCGTGAAAGTTATGTGGTTTTAGCTGACTGGTTGAGCAAGATGGAGGGCAAGAAAAACGAATATTGCATGATCGGTTATCGCGTGGGTAATACCTTGTCCGAAAGCGGTTCTGTAGCTCGCGGTGTTTGCTCCAAAGATGAGGCTGGCAATTTGACCACGGTCGTTGAGCGCACCTATATTATTCGCGATGCCGATGGCCAGGTTAAATATAAAGATGAAAACGAAACGATGGTGTCTGTTGACGAAAATGCGCCCGTTTCCATGAACATGTGGGGTTTCACACCCGATTATTTCGACTATTCCGAACGCGATTTCAAGACTTTCCTAAAAGAAAGCGAAGGCAACATCAAGGCTGAATTCTTTATCCCGCTGGTGGTGAACAACCTGATCGTAGCAGGAACCGCTTCTTGTAAGGTGTTGGATACGCCTTCCAAATGGTTCGGGGTAACGTATGCGGAAGACCGTCCGGCTGTAGTTGCAAAAATTGAAGATCTGATCAAGGCAGGTGAATATCCTTCGCCGCTTTGGTAAAACTAGAAAAATCACTTAAAATAAAGGCTGAATTTTCAATTTGAGAATTCAGCCTTTTTCTTACTTGAGTATATGAAGAATTCCACCATTGCCTTCAATCCATTGGCCATACCGACCTATGTCATGGCTAAACCCAACGGCTCAAGTTGCAACCTGAACTGTTCGTATTGCTATTATTTGGAAAAGGAAAAGCTTTATGAGAATCGGAAGAGTCTTCAAATGAGCGATCAAGTCCTTGAGAAATACATCGAAAGTTACATTCTGGCTCAACCGGTTCCCGAAGTGCTCTTTACGTGGCACGGTGGTGAGACTTTGTTGCGCGATCGTTCGTTTTACCTTAAAGCACTTTCACTTCAAAAAAGATATGGACGAGGAAGAACTGTTAATAACACCCTTCAAACAAATGGAGTTCTATTGACGGACGATTGGTGTAAGTTCTTCAAGGATAATAATTTTCTCATTGGACTTTCAATTGATGGCCCCGAACACTGCCACGATATCTATCGAAAGAATAAAGGAGGAGAAGATACTTTCAAGCAAGTGATGCGTGGCATTGAGCTGCTCCAAAAACATCAAGTGGATTTCAATACCTTGTCGGTCATCAACGACTACAATGCGGATTATCCACTCGAAATTTATCATTTCTTCAAAGAAATTGGCAGTCAGTACATGCAGTTCACACCCATTGTGGAGCAACTGTCAAGCACACGCCCCGACGGTCTCAGCATCCTTCCTCCAGAAGGCAGCGATGATGCTGTTTTGGCACCATGGACAGTTGATGCCAAGAAATTCGGCCAATTCTACATCTCCATTTTTGATGAATGGGTTAAACAGGATGTGGGGAACTATTTTGTTCAGTTATTTGATGCCACATTGGCAGGAACAGTAGGTGTTATGCCTGGCGTTTGCATTTTTAGTGAAACATGTGGTCATGCCACGGTCTTAGAGTTCAATGGAGATGTTTATGCCTGTGATCATTACGTTTTCCCTGAATATAAAATTGGGAATATTCGGACACATACCCTTTATGAAATGGTCTTTTCGCAAAAGCAACTTCGTTTTGGCGCCGATAAGCGGGATCTATTGCCAACACAATGCATACAATGTGCATTCAAGAAACTTTGCAATGGAGAATGTCCAAAAAACCGAATAATCAGCACCAAGACTGGTGAACCAGGTCTAAATTACTTATGTGAAGGCTATTATGCATTCTGGAAACATACACGGCCGTATATGGAATTTATGGCGAATGAATTGAATTTTAAACGGTCACCGGCCAATGTGATGTTTTGGAAGGGAGTGTGATTGTTTCCAGTTATAAAGCAATTTTTATGCTGTAATTGCCAACCTCCGAATCCAAACAAACAATATAGATGCCTTTCTTTAAGTTATAGACTCCCAGATTTAAACTGTGCTCGCCGATGTTAAATGGAGCTGGTTTATTCTGCCATACCAAATTCCCAATGACGTCCATTATTCGAACTTCTACTTTGGCGGGTTCGGACAAATTAAAATGTAGCAATTGAACTTTAGGATTTGAACGGTCTTGAAATACGACCAATTCGCTTAAGGAGTTATTTTTTTTAATAGTTTTTAGTGCATTCGGATCGTTGTATTCGAAAGCACCGAAATCGGGGGCGCTCCCGCTGAAGGCGAAACCCAAGTTCATTCCTTTGTTAATGAGGTCGCTGGTGGATTTCAAACGTAAGAAGTCGTTGTTGGGCAAACTTCCGTCGGGGGCGCGCGCTGCGACAAGCAAGGCTTCGTCCACACTTATGAAATCACTGACGTCCACGGTAACACCGCTATTCGGTGTGAACGAATTGTAGGTGATGTTGCAGGAGCCGAGGTTCGCGGTGTCCTTGTTGGTTCTGAACGATAGGTTGTTGTGCAACACATGGTTGTAACCCGGACAGTCTACCGAAGTGTCCGCCCCTGTCGAAGGACTTTTCATGATTTTTTGGCTTAACATGTTGAAATTGGTGCTGTTTCGGTAGGCGGTGTTGCTGTAAAACGAATTGCCCATTGTGACATGATGGTTGGAGTAGAATCCATTGGCTTTGTTGCGGTACGCCATACAGAATTGAACCGTATTGCTTGGAATCGGATTCGGTAACCCAGAGACAACAGGTGCAGCCCCATAACCACCAACTTTAAAGCCGTTTCCGTCACCTTTGCTTACAAAAGTGGACGTGTAACCGTTGTAAAAAGCCCAACAGTTTTCAAATCGTGTTCCTTCAAAGGCGTTGATGCAGTCGTAACCATCGTCGCTATTGAACCAGGCGCGGCAGCCTCGGATAATATTCCCTGTATAACCTTTGGCATTGGGATGGAAGCCGAAACCGTCCGTATTGCCACCGACACCGTTTTCGGACACGGAATCCCAATTGCGATAGGCGTCACAGTTCAGTACTAAATTGTTGGATCCTTTGGTTAGATAGAAGCCGATGGCCATACCATCGTGCATGCTCAATTGCTCGTAAATATTGTTGCTGCCTTCGTTGTGAAAACACTCGGATTGGGTGTGGGCAAGTATGGTCACCTGCACACCGGTCACCTCGATTCCTTTCAGATGAATGTAGGAACCGGTCACGTTGAAGCCGAAAATCCGGTAAGTGGCTGGTTTGATGTTGGTGTAATCAAATACGGGTTTCTCACCGGGATAGGCCCAGTAGTTGATGCGTTTGCCGGCGGTGCCGCTTTTGGTGAGGTTGGTCACGTATGCCCAGATGCTGTATTTTAAAGCAATCTGGGCTTCGGTCATGACGTAGTTTCCACCTCGAATGTAGACGGTATCGCCTGCAACTGCAGCGGTTTGTGCTCTTTGAACTGTCAGGAAAGGCGTGGTAATGGTTCCCGTATTCGTGTCAATTCCATCGGTTGCAACGTACCAGGTGTTGCAAAAGGCTGAATCTAAGAAAAATAGGAGTATGCAAATAAGTAAGGGCGTTCTTTTATTCATTGGAGTGAATTTTCTCAAAAATACAACTTTTTTGGATATTGTAATTCCTACAGTAAAGCAACCCATTCACTCGTCTGTTTTAGAGCTGTTTAGTCTAGGGTCTTATTGTAATTGTGTCTAATTATAAGAATCTAATAATCAAGCGTATAAAGATTATTTATAGAAAAATATTTGGAGTTTCAACAATCCTTTCACATCTTTGCGAAACTTTGTTGGAAAACACGTTTCTGTATGAATACACCTATTGTCTATCCACACGTTTCCGTCGATTGCGTCGTTCTTGGTTTTGACGGCATTCACCTCAATGTTCTGCTGTTAAAACGGACCGGAACAGAGGGCGATTCCAGTTTTAATGATTTGAAGTTGCCTGGCAGCTTGATTTTTGCAGACGAATATCTGGATGAAGCTGCTCAACGGGTCATGGGCGACTTGTTTACCAAGAATATCCTTTTCTTGCGTCAGTTCCGTAGTTTCGGAGCTCCATCGCGCACCAGCAATCCCCGTGACATCGGTTGGCTTGAAAATGCCGTTCAGCAGAAAATCGGTCGCATTATAACTGTATCCTATTTGTCACTTATTCGCACGGACGACAAATTGAAGTTGAAGTCTGATAAAGTGCAAGCTGTCTGGACGCCGCTTCCTGTTAATTTGGAACTGGCATTCGACCATGCACGCATCATTCACGAGGCCGTGGACGAGGTAAGACGATTCGTGTCCATGGATGCCAACTTAGTGTTTAATCTTTTGCCCAAGAAATTCACGGCTGCCCAAATGCGGGTTTTGTTCGAGGAACTCTATGGTGAAAAAATGGATGTTCGCAATTTTCATAAGAAAATGAGCCGGATGGACTACGTGATTCCACTCGATGAATACGAAACGGGTGTTTCACATCGTGCCGCCAGATTCTACAAATTCGATAAGAAAACCTATTCAAAGTATCACTCAGCATTTTAATTCAATCCCAAATACTATGTATCTTTTAGGTTATGACATCGGCAGCTCGTCTGTCAAGGCTTCCTTAGTGGACGCCCAAACTGGGGAACGTGTGGCAACGGCCTTTTTCCCCAAGTCGGAAATGGAAATTAAATCGGTTCAGTCCGGATGGGCTGAACAGGATCCAGAAGCCTGGTGGTCCAATTTGCAATTTGCCACGGCAGAAGTGCTGAAAGGTCGTGATGGTGCTGATGTAGCTGCTATCGGGATCTCATATCAAATGCATGGATTGGTGCTGGTCGACAAGGATCAAAATGTATTGCGCCCATCCATTATCTGGTGCGACTCGCGTGCTGTTCCTTTCGGAGCCAAGGCGTTCAGTGAAATCGGAGAGGATTGGTGTCTAAGCCACCTACTCAATACGCCCGGTAATTTCACAGCATCCAAGCTTGCTTGGGTAAAGGCAAATGAACCTGAGCTTTTTGTGAAGATTGACAAACTGATGCTACCCGGTGACTACATCGCAATGAAGCTTACTGGTGAAATCTCTACGACGGTTTCGGGCTTGTCTGAGGGCATGTTTTGGGACTTCAAGGAGCAGAACGTTTCGGACGTACTCATGAATTATTATGGATTTGATAAATCGTTCATTCCGACCATCAAACCTACATTCTCCGTTCAAAGCTTGGTTTCTTCCGAGGCTGCAGAACTGTTGGGTTTGAAAGCCGGCATTCCGGTGAGCTACCGCGGTGGTGACCAACCCAACAATGCTTTGTCTCTGAACGTTTTGAACCCAGGTGAAGTGGCTTCGACCGCAGGAACTTCTGGTGTGGTTTACGGTGTGAACGGTACGCCCAACTTTGATCCTCAATCACGTGTGAATAGCTTTGCCCATGTGAATCATACCGCCGGTGTGCCAGGTGCGGCCGATGACTTGACCCGTATTGGTGTGCTGCTTTGCATCAATGGTACGGGAATTCTGAATTCCTGGATGAAACATAAAGTGGTACCCAACCTTGATTATGCTGAAATAAACGATTTGGCTTCGCTTGCACCCATCGGTTCCAAAGGCCTTTCCATACTTCCGTTTGGAAACGGTGCTGAACGCCTTTTGGGCAATGCAAATCCGGGCAGCTCCATTCATGGTCTTCAATTCAATACCCACGGCCAACCCGAATTGCTACGTGCTGCCCAGGAAGGCATTGTGTTTAGCTTCGCCTACGGCATGGAGGTGATGAATGGCATGGGCATCGAAACCAAGCTGATCCGTGCTGGCATGGCCAACATGTTCTTGAGCCCTATTTTCAGAAATACATTGGCAGGGGTGACGGGTGCAACCATCGAACTTTACGATACGGATGGCTCCGTCGGTGCCGCCAAAGGCGCCGGTATCGGTGCAGGCATTTACAGTTCAGCCAAGGAAGCATTCTCTTCTTTAAAGAAACTCAGCGTTGTTGAGCCGGCGTCAGTAGATACCGATGCTTACAAAACAGCGTATGAATTATGGAAAACAAAACTTTAATATATTTCTAATCATTTAATTTTCAATATTATGGCAACAGAATTTTTCCCGGGTATCGCACCCATCAAATTTGAAGGCAAGGACAGCAAGAATCCTATGGCTTTCCGTTTTTACAATCCCGAACAAGTGGTTCATGGCCGCCCCATGAAAGAGTGGTTCAATTTCAGCCTCGCATGGTGGCATAGTTTGTGTGCCGATGGTGGTGATCCCTTTGGTGGCGGCACAAAACACCTTCCTTGGAAAACATCGAGCGATGCTCTTGAAGCCGCTAAGGCCAAATTGGACGCCGGTTTCGAATTCATGAAGAAAGTAGGCATCGAAAACTATTGTTTCCACGATATCGACTTGATTGACGAAGGCAAAAACGCTGCTGAATACGAAGCTAACCTGAAAGCCATCGTGGCTTATGCAAAGCAGAAACAGGCAGAAACAGGCATCAAATTGCTGTGGGGTACCGCCAACGTGTTCAGCCACGAACGTTACATGAACGGTGCAAGCACCAACCCCAATTTTGATTCTGCCGCTTACGCCATGCTACAGATCAAGAATGCCATCGACGCCACCATCGAACTGGGCGGCAAAGCATACGTGTTCTGGGGAGGACGTGAAGGTTACATGAGCTTGCTCAACACCAACATGAAACGTGAAAAACTTCACCTTGGTACCATGTTGCAGAAAGCTCGTGACTATGCCCGTGCCAAAGGCTTCAAAGGCGTATTCCTGATCGAACCCAAACCTATGGAACCGATGAAACACCAATACGACGTGGATGCTGAAACCGTAATTGGCTTCCTCAAGGAATTCGGTTTGGATAAGGATTTCAAGTTGAACATCGAAGTAAACCACGCTACCTTGGCTGGTCACACCTTCGAACATGAACTTCAATGTGCTGCTGATGCTGGCATGCTGGGCTCCATCGATGCCAATCGCGGTGACGTTCAAAACGGTTGGGATACCGATCAATTCCCCATCGACGTGATGGAACTGACTTCAGCCATGTTGGTTGTTTTGAAGAATGGCGGTTTGCAAGGTGGCGGCACGAACTTCGATGCCAAGACCCGTCGCAACTCTACCGATCCATCCGATTTGTTCATTGCTCACATTGCAGGTATGGACGCTATGGCTCATGCATTGCTTTCTGCAGCTGACATTCTTGAAAATTCTCCTTATGAAAAAATGCTGGCCGAACGCTATGCATCATTTGACAGCGGAAAAGGCAAAGAATTCGAAGAAGGAAAGCTATCTTTGGAAGAAGTTTGTGCTTATGCCAAAGCCAAGGGCGAACCCGCTCAAATCAGTGGCAAGCAGGAACTCTATGAAGCCATCGTGAATATGTACGTATAATTTTTATTATGAGCCTATTGTCTATAAAATTCAAACAGATATCCGTTTTCGCCCTGCTGGTTTTTACATCGATTTCGACCCAGGCGGGCAATCAAGACAAAAGGCTCGTTCTTCAACAAGCGAGGACAACCACCGGACGCATCGAGCGTCCGGTGCGTCCCGTGAAGAACATCATCTTGCTCATTCCCGACGGCACCTCTCTGGCTACCGTCTCGGCTGCCCGCTGGTACCAGTGGCTGCTGAACCCTGATAAACCGGCACTTTTCATTGACCCTTATCTTTGCGGAACGGTCCGCACCAACTCTTCAAACGCGCCCATCGGTGACTCGGCGCCCACCACTTCGTGCTATATGACGGGCGAATTGTCCCGAACCGGCTACATCGCCACCTATCCGCCCGCCGATGGCCAAAACGATATTTTCACAGTCGATACTGCCCGTGCTTACCAACCAATGGTTACCGTTTTGGAAGCTGCTCGGCTTCTGTACGGAAAATCCACAGGCATGGTCGTAACTTGTGAGTTTCCACATGCCACTCCCGCCGATTGCTCCGCACACGATTATTACAGAGGTCATTACCGCAACATTGCCGAACAAATGGTACAAAATCAGTTGGATGTGCTCATTGCCGGTGGTAATAAATACCTCACTGCCGATCAACGGACTTATCTGACACAGAGCGGATATACCGTTCAGTCTGACGATTTAAAAGGGCTTCGTGCTTTTAATGGTACCAAGCTTTGGAGTTTGTTCGGTTCAGTCGAAATGCCTTTCGATTTGGACAGAGACACAGCAACTGTTCCAGCACTGTCCGAAATGACCAATAAGGCCATTCAGGTGCTTTCCCAAAATAAGAAGGGCTTTTTCCTGATGGTGGAAGGCAGCAAAGTGGACTGGGCTGCCCACGCCAATGATCCAGTAGGCATGATGACCGAGTTCCTCGCGTTCGACCGAGCCTGTAAAGTGGCGTTGGATTATGCCAAAAAAGATGGAAACACAGCTGTCATTATTTTGCCCGACCATGGCAACAGTGGTATCAGTATCGGTACCAGCCGTATGCCAGGCTACGACAAACTTACCAAGGATCAGTTGTTTAAGTCGGTTCTTCACATCCAGAAGACAGCCGATGGCTTGGCTGATATCCTCAACAAATCGGATTACTCCGCTCGGGAGGACCTATTTGCCAAATATACCGGTATCACGTTGACCGAAGTAGAAAAACTCCAATTGGACAGTACGAACGATTATGTCAAAAGCCCTGTCCCATACGCTCAAAGAAGAAGAAAAGGAACCTTGGGTTATGCCGTTGCAAAGATAGTGACTTCCCATTCCAGCTTTGGTTTCACCACGAACGGACATACCGGTGAAGAAGTCTTTCTGGCCAATTACCATCCCAAAGGTGATATTTTCAAGGGTGTACACTTTGGTTTCGAAGTGAATGACTACCTTTGTAGTCTGTACAAACTGACAGGCAAATTGCCCCAGTTGACAGAACACTATTTTGCCAAACATACCACCGTTTTTAAAGGTTTGAACTACCAACTGAACACGACAACTGCCGATTCCACTGCCGAACTTAAAGTGGTTTCTGGTAGCAAAACGTTGAAGCTCAGGCAGAATTCAAGCGTTGCAACCTTTAACGGCAAGGAAGTGCAACTTTCTACCGTTGTGGTGTATGTGGACAAAAACAAGACTTTTTACTTGCCGGCTTATCTTGCCGACTGGATGAAATAAATTTTTTTAGGTATGAAACGCTTTCTTCGGGGATCACTAATCGGGTCCCTTTTCCTGATGATGGGGGTTTCCGGCATTCAAGCCGGTGGTTTTCAGTCGCACTTCAAGAACCCCCCGATGAAGTACCGCCCTCAACCTCTCTATTTTTGGAACGATACAGTCAAGGCCGAAGTGGTTGCCGAGCAAATGAAGCAACTACGTGATCATGACGGTTATGGTGGTTTCTCCATTTTAGGATATGGGAAAAAGTTCAATCCAGAATACTTGAGCAACGCCTATTTCGACCTCTACGGAAAAACGATTGCAACTGCAAAAAAGCTGAAACTTTCGCTGAGTCTGTACGATGAATACGGCTTTCCTAGCGGTGGGGCGGGTGCGAAGAATGCCGACGGCAAGCCACGCTTCATGAATAAATTCCCCGATCAGACTCTGAAACGCTTGGACAAATACGAAGAAGTGGTTACGGGCCCCTCGATTGTTTATCGACCCATTCCCGAAGGCAAGATCATGGCCGTTGTTGGTATGGATACCACCACATTCGTGCGTTACAACCTCACTTCACAGATTTATGCCAACCGCCTCAAATGGCATGTGCCCAAGGGAACTTTCAAGATCATGTATTTTACACTGGTTGTGGATAAGGATCCTATTGTGGACTACCTTGACCCGGAAGCCGTCAAGGACTACGTTTCCATGACCCACCAAGCCTATTTTGAGCGCTTTCATGCAAATTTCGGAAAAACACTGGTTCGAAGTTTCTTTGACGAACCCACCATGTATAGGGCCAATGGACGAATATGGACCAGTGCTTTCAACGATAAATTCCGCGAAGAATACGGTTACGAACCCGCACTTTCGTATCCTGCTCTTTGGTACAATATTGGACCTGAAACGGAAGCCATTCGCAATCAGTTATTTGGCTTAAGAACTGAACTGTATGCGAAAGGATACACCAAAGTAGTGAGTGACTGGTCGGTAGGTCACATGTTGCATGCCACAGGCCATCAAGATCAGGAGGAAGTCATCAATCCGGTAGGAGTTTCCGGTGATCTGATGAAGGTATTCCAGTACCTTGACATACCTGGCATTGACAAAATAGGTGGTCCACGACCGGCAGAGCGATTCTATAAAATAGTGTCTTCGGCTGCCAACAATTGGGACAAACCATACGTGATGTCCGAGACGTTCGGTGCCATGGGTAATATTTCTTTCGAAGTAATGTATGACATCGTGATGGATCAATATGCCAAAGGCATAAACATGATCATTCCACATGCGGTGTGGTACAACGACAAGGATGTGACCTATCTCCCTGAATTGTCATACCGCAATCCGTTGTATAGCGAGAAATTGCCCGAATTTAATAAATACATTTCCCGTCTGAACGTCATTTTGCAGGCTCCTGCGCGTCATGTGGCCGACGTGGCGGTACTGTATCCCATTCATTCCCTTCAAGGTGAACACCATTTTGACGGTCCGCTCAGATCGACTTCTGGTGGCATGATCATTCCACGTATGGATTACGTGGATGTTTCCAACCTGCTAATCGATTCGTTGGGCACCGATTTCACATTTCTGCATCCAGAGGTGTTCATGAAAAACTGTTCCGTCGAAAAGAACTTGTTGAAACTCAACAATAAAATGAACTCGGAAGCTTTTCAGTTGTTGATTTTGCCTTCGTTGAAGACTATTTCCACGGCCAACATCCTAGATGCTAAGAAGTTTTATGAATCGGGAGGAAAACTGATCTTCACCACCCGTTTGCCTTGGAAAGCCATGCAACTGCACGGCGATTCCGTTGTTCAAGAGGCGGTTAGAGGCATTTTTCCAGAACTGGCCAAGTTGGCTATTGGCGATTCCTTCCCGGACATTGCTCTTGAAGTTACCAATGCCGCAGGAGGAAAAGCGTTCCTGATACCGAATCCAACGGCTGAAAATTTACGCAAAGCGATTTCTTCTGTTGTTGTTCCGGATGTGGCTTTCGAAAGCGGAAAACCGCTGGAATACCTGCACAAAGTTCGGGAGGATCGAGATGTTTATTTCTTTGCCAATCCGAAAGAAAAAGCGTACACCGGCATGGTTGCAATCAAAGGCAGCTTGGCGTTGACTGGATTGGACCCGCATACAGGTAAGTCCTTCAAAATTTCGACCAGCAACATCATGCGTCAAAATCAATCCTATACGTTGGTCGATTTGAAGTTGGAAGCCAACCACTCTGTTTTTCTGATCACTAAATAGCTTGTTCCCAGTTCAGCAGTGCTTTCTTGATTTCTGGTCCCCAATAGTAATTTCCGACACCACCCGAAGCGGGCAGCACCCGATGGCAGGGTATGGCATAAAAAATCGGATTGTCTCCCACGGCTGAACCTACGGCTCGAAAAGCCTTGGGTTTGCCTATTTCTGAAGCCAGAGCTCCATAGGTCGTGGTACCGCCAAGCGGAATGTTCAGTAAAGCATTCCATACATCCAATTGAAATGGGGTTCCTACCAAGTGAAAATTCAGGGAGACCGATTCTTTTGCAAGTGCTTTTAAGAATTCGGCATGTTCAGGCTTAGTTGTAGCATTCAGAATTGCTCCTGGAAATTTATTTTTCAGATTGTCAATGGCTTGGCTGTCCGAACCCATGACCAGACTCACCGAGCAGAGTCCCTTTGGTGTGGATGCTAGGCATATCCGGGCAAAATCACTGTCGGCAAAACTGTAGGAAATAGGCAAATCTTGAATTTCTTTTTTCTGAAGGGCTTGGATCGTGGCTTTCATGGGGTTGAATTTGTCGTGCAAAATACACCTTTTTTTTATTTTTAGAGTAACTTCGTGGTAGCGGATTTGCATGTATTTGCATCTTATTTTTGTTTGAACAACGAACCTTAATGGCTATGAAACGAATACTGCTTTTCTTTTTTTGTGTATTGGTTGTCAGTACTTTGACCGGTTGTCACGATCAGAATGCCACACCAGACGATACGAACCACGAGGGCTATGTCCCGATGGGCGGTTCGGGTCCAATTCAACTGCGGTCTGCTCTTTTGCCGCAAGCAACCAGAGACAATGAATTTGCCTTGAAAATCTTCCAGAATATGGCTTCGGGCATCAGTGATTCCAATTATGTGGTATCCCCATTGAGCATCAGTATTGCACTGGGCATGGCTTGGGACGGGGCGGATGGAGAAACCAAGGCTGAAATGACCAAGCTGCTGGGCATGCAGGGAATGCCCGATTCGCTAATCAACGAATACTATGAGGTGATGCAGAAGGCATTGCCGGTAGTGGATTCATCCACCATTGTTAACATAGCCAATTCCTTATGGTATGCCATTGATTTCACGGTAAGGCCGTCCTATTTGAAATTAAATAATGACTTTTTTGATGCTGAAATCCGCAGCATCGATTTCAAGCAACCTTGGGCCAAAGATACCATCAACGCTTGGGTAGATGCCAAAACCAACCACCTGATTCCAACGATAGTCCAATCAACATACGAACAGAAAATGTTCTTGATCAACGCCGTTTATTTCAAAGGTGCCTGGGTGATTCCGTTCGACCCAGAAAAAACCCATCAGACGAGTTTTACCAACCAATCGGGCGGAACAACGCAAGTCAAGATGATGTCGATGTTGGATACGCTCCGGTATGGCGAAACCAGTACTGCCCAATACCTTGATTTGGCCTATGGAAACGGTGCGTACAGCATGACGTTGGTGCTGCCCAAATCGGGTTCTACCACCTCGAGTGTCTTGTCTGCTTTGACTCCTGAAATATTGAATTCGACCCTTGAAAGTTTGAGCACGCGACAGGTACAGGTTTATATGCCCCGCTTCAAAGTGGAATGCGATTTCGATCTTGTTCCAAGACTCAAGTCATTGGGCATGAAGCTGGCATTCACCGATTTGGCCAATTTTTCGGGTATTTCCGACGAAGCCTTGATGATTAGCGATGTGAAACATAAGACCTACGTGGAAGTGACTGAAAAAGGAACGACTGCAGCTGCGGTAACTTCCATCGGTTTTGTAACCACTTCCATGCCAAATTATCCTATCTTTAATGTCAATAAACCTTTCCTGTTTTTTATCCGCGAAAACGGGAGCAAAGTCATCCTGTTTGCGGGTAAGATAGCCAATGTATCACTCTTTTAATCAAAACAATGGGAATTAAAAAGGACGAATGGGGCACCGCAACCTTTGGTGGTAAATTCATGCACAAATTATTGGCTCAGCCTGCCAGCATCATCGTAGTTTTGTGGGGATGGGTTCAGTTTTTGAGCTTTTTCAGATTTTTCATGGTGCGGGTTGTTGCGCTTTCGTTCGCGACCTGTAAATCCTTGGAATACCTCACTAACGGTTTGTCGCTGGTGGTTGTCTTGTTTGTTCTGAATTATTTGTGGGTGCATCGGATTTGGTTTAAAAAACCGGAAGTGAAAACCTTAGCAACAATTTGGATCGCTCTGTTCTTATCCATGGTCTTCACCAACGTGATTCAGCAGAACGTGTTGCATCACGTCGTTTTTGAGCTGCAACACGCACTGTTCATGCTGATGACGGGTGTTGCCATCCTGCTGACTGGCAGTCTGCTGCGAAATCGTTGGATGTTGGTAGGCGGTATCGTTTTTGCCTTATTGGCATTTGGCGCCTCGTATTTGCAACTAAAACATCAAATGCTGCTCGAAGCTATTGGTTGGATGGTGGGTTTTGTGGTTCCTGGACATTTGATGATGAGGCGGAAAACTGTAAACCTTTTTCAGTAGAAGTCACCCAAAGAAACGGACCTGTATATGAAAAAGAAGAAAGACAACCTTGTTGCCCTGTCCGACCAAGAGAAGGATTTGAGGATCAAGAGTCTGGAGAAAGCCCTGGAAATGGAGAAGCTCCGTTCCAGAGGCTTCGAGGTGATGATCGATGTGGCTGAGAAACAGCTCAACATCCCCATCAGAAAAAAAGCTGGCACCAAACAGTGAGCGTACTCCGCGAAGAGTTCCCCAAACAAGGGGTGGACACACTTTGCGGACTGTTTGGCTATAGTAGGCAGTCTTACTATCAGTACGTTACCGAGAATGAATTCCGTGATAACGCTATCACCCCGTTAATATTTGATGCGGTCCGAAACTATCGCAAAGATGCCCCAAGGATGGGGATTATCAAGCTTCATTACTTGATCAGCAACCTTTTCAAGGACGAGCAGGTGCCAGGCAGGGATGCCTTCTTTAACCTCATGCGAGAGAACGGGTTTGTGCTCCGGAAACGCAAGACCACGAAAACGACCAACTCAAGGCATCACTTCCGAAAGTTTGAGAACCTGATCATCGGTTTTGAGCCGACAACTCCCAATCAGTTATGGGTGAGCAATATCACCTATCTGGAGACCGCTGACGGAACGTGTTACTTGTCCTTGGTGACAGACGCCTGCTCCCACAAGATTGTGGGCTGGGCGGTAGGAGAAACGTTCGAAGCCCTCCATCCAGTTGCCGCATTGAGAATGGCTTTGGAAAGCTTGAACGGTAAAATGCCGATTGGCTTGATCCATCACTCGGACAGGGGTGTCCAGTATTGTTGCAACCAGTACGTCCAGATCTTGCAGGAGAACATCGTTCGTATTAGCATGACCCAGAGCGGTGATCCCTTGGAGAACGCCATTGCTGAACGAGTGAACTGCATACTCAAAGGTCAGTGGTTGAACGACATACGATTGATAAATCTTGACAATTGTCGAAAAGAATTGTCCAGAATCATCACTTTTTACAACGATCAACGGCCTCTCATGAGTGTGGATATGCAAACGCCAAGTTTGGCCCACACGGCTGCAAAGAAGTTCAAATCGCGATGGAAAAAGAGCGCAAAGGAACCTCAGGCAATGGAAAAAAAGATTTACTTTGTAAAACCCAGGGAGTTTGCTGGTTCACGATTACCCATAGTTCGAATCAGCTGTAAGTCTTCTCAGTAATAAGGAGCACTGACTGTAAACAGCAATAGGAATAAAAGTCGAGAGTGGTAAATCTAGTCAGGATTAAAAGCGAAAAACTGTAACCCTTTTTCAGTAGAAGTCAAGTAGAAGTCAAAATACTGGGTGTATGTTTAAGGTTATGTAAATAAAATAAAGTAAAATAAGATCAATAATATAAAAATAAATATATATTTACATCGATCTTGTATGCTCTTTTAAATATTTTACTAACATTATTATTAACCTAAACTCTAAAGAAAATGAAGACAAATTATGTAAAATCGGTATTACTGCTTGGATTGACTACATTGTTCTTTTACACATCAAGTGCTCAATTGACTATTACAACTAATGGAAACGTGGGTGTAGGAGTTGATAATCCTTTATCAAAATTCTCAATTAATGATCCTGGACTCTCAAATATAACATCGTATGTTAAGAATACAAGTTTAGTGAGTGGGTCCGTTGGGTTAAGGGCGACAGTTACGACACCTGCCCCTTCATCCTCACCTTATATCTTTACCGCACTACAAGGCTTTTTGACTAGTGGGTATGGGAGTACCACAGGGATATTCGGTCAGAGCTACAATGCAAGTGTTACATATTCTGGAAGAGCATTTGGGGTATATGGAAGTGCAGGTAACGCAACAAGCGGATACAATTATGGATTATACGGAATACTATTGGGGAGCAATAATGGTGCTGCAGTTTATGGTACTTTAGATGCATCAGAACAAGAGGATACAGGGGGAAAATTTGCTGGATATTTTAAAGGGCAAGTATATGTGAGTAATTTTTTATCTGTTTGTAGGAAAACGGCTAGCTATCCAATTGATGTTACCGGACAGATTCGGGCGCAAAACGTATTGGTAACATCAGATGAACGTTTGAAGGAAAATATTGCTACACTTGAAGATAATGTTGTCTATAAATTAAGGCAGCTAAAAGGTGTTACTTATCAATTAAAGCAAACCCAAGAAGCAGAACTTGCAAAGGTTGGTGGCGATGATACAACAAAACAGACAAATGAAGTCTCAAGTCAAGATTTGGTTGACAAATCAAAGAGACATATTGGCTTTCTTGCTCAGGATGTACAGAAAGTGTATCCAGATTTAGTTTATGCCGACAAAGAAGGAATGCTTTCTGTTGATTATATTGCATTTATCCCAATGATCATTGAAGCGCTTAAAAAACAAGAGGAACTAATCTCATCACAAGCACAAGAAATTAGTGCCCTAAAAATTAGTTTGGAAAATCTTGGTACAAAGACGACAGTTGATAATTCATCAAAATCAGTACTTTATCAAAACGCTCCCAATCCATTTAATACATCAACAAAGATTAAATACTATCTCGTTGAGAATGTGAAAAATGCAGCTATTGGTATCTATAACATAAAAGGTACAGTCGTCGCCTTCAAGAAGCTAGTATAATACTCCCGAAAAATCATACCACTGGGTAAGCTTAATAAAAACTATTAATTTTACCCATCATGACAACAAGAAAGAAACACACAGCAGCCTTCAAAGCCCAGGTGGCCATCGAGGCGATCA
>Ga0302288_1000182_pt1 | contig 57944 bp, 52 predicted proteins | sample III_Fen_N1_1_FD_194549 | JGI IMG/M metagenome (GOLD analysis project Ga0302288, IMG submission 194549) | Peat permafrost microbial communities from Stordalen Mire near Abisko, Sweden - III_Fen_N1_1 | ecosystem: Environmental > Terrestrial > Soil > Wetlands > Permafrost | place: Sweden: Abisko...
TGATCGTCACAATTTTGGGCAATAACGTTGAATACCATTCTTCTATATTGTTGCTCTGCATCTGCATAGGTGAGTTTCAATTCCCTCATACACTGAAAGAGCTGTTCGTAACTGAAACTGGTAACGGCGTTGTAGTCAACATGTTTCAGTGCGCAGAATGTTTGTACATGATGTTTCACGTCATTGTCTGCCCGGTCGAAACGCTTGGTCATGAAGTGCGCCCTACCGTTTTCTTCCAGCAACCGTGAAGGCATCATCTCAATGCCACATGCTTTGGCCATAGTGTAATAAGCCATTTCGACTCTACCGTATCCTTGACTGGCACCTAACTGCACGTCGCTTACACCATCCAGCTTAATGAGCCACTGTTCAAATCCTTTTGGTGCTTTGGTTTGACCCGATTTAATTTCTCCACTTTTTTCGTTCCATGCGATGACGGCTTTTGGGCGCGCACCACCGGCTGATGTTCCAATGCGTAAAATTTCAACAACAGCCTGTTCTTCGTCTTTATTCAGATGGGTAGCAAACGATTCCTTTCTGTTCAGCATTTTTTGTGCTGATGCCACAAGGCTATCCATTTCTATGGAAAAGGTCCGTTTGGTTTCCTTGAGAATAGTCGGTTCAAATTCGAGGGCGCCCATGCCGCGGGTACCGATAAAGCACAGCATTTCTACCGGATTCATGCTTCCCAGTGGCCTTCCTTGCTGAGCCAGCCATTGGTTGATCAATTGATTGCCATATCGGTCGGGGAGTGCATCGGCAAGTAATCCGGGTAATCCTTTGAAGGTATCATAGATTGCATTTCTTTCGTTTCGTAGTTCGGGAAAAGAAAAGGTCGTGCGCCTATCCGAAATTGGCATGGTAAGAGGTGCCAATTCCCATCCTGATTGCTTGAAGGTGGGTTCATATTCAAACGAGGCAAGCCCGGTGCTGTCATCCCATGCAACAGCCCCAGCCAGTTTTCCCCATATGTGAACTTCAGCAACAAGCATGCTTTACCAATTAGATTCTTCTTGGTTATCGTTATTCTTTGTCGTGTTTCTTACCCGTTGTCGTTTTTTTCGTTGCAGTTTTGCCAAGGCCAATGGGCTGGGTAATTCGCTGATGGTGAATACGCTCAATACCGCTAGCTGATCCAATACCCGTAAGACTTGTATCAATGTGGTTACCGTAACTGTTTCTCCGCGCTCCAACAAACTCAGGGTGGAACGGCTGATGCCGGCTGCTGTGGCTAACTCTTCTTGCGTTCGATTCTGTTCCATGCGATGATGCTTGACAAATGCCCCAATGTGCGCTGCCAGAGCTTTGTCGCTCATGGATGTAGAAATATTGAATGAAACGTCAGTCATAAAGTGGTATTATCTCTATTAGTGAATGAAATACCATGCAAATATAGTTTTAATATGCTATTAAATAGGAATAGTTGTCAAAAAAAGGCGCCCTGAAGCCATTAGCATTCAAAGCGCCCTTTTGGCGTGCCGGGTGAGCTAACGGCTCAGGCCCTGATCAATAGTTTTCCTTTTCGATTTCGAAGAAGGATTGCGGGTGGTCGCAGGCGGGACAGTTTTGGGGGGCTGTCTTGCCTTCGTGGATATAACCGCAGTTGCGGCATTGCCATTTCACCTTTTCACTGCGTTTGAAGACCTCATCGTTCAGGATGTTGATCATGAATTTGGTGTAACGGTCCTCGTGTACCTTTTCGACCTTGGCAATAGACCGGTACATCACGGCAATTTCTTTGAACCCTTCTTGCTCGGCAACGTCGGCAAACATGGGATAGAGGATGGACCATTCTTCATTTTCACCCTCGGCGGCGGCCTTCAGGTTTTCAACCGTGGTGCTGATCATACCTGCCGGGTAGCTTGCGGTAATTTCCACCATGCCACCTTCCAGGTACTTGAACATGCGTTTGGCGTGTTCCTTTTCTTGATTGGCCGTCTCTTCAAAAATGGCTGCAATTTGTTCGTAGCCTTCTTTTTTAGCCACACTGGCGAAGTAGGTATAGCGGTTACGAGCTTGAGACTCACCCGCAAACGATTTCAACAGGTTTTTTTCTGTTTCAGTTCCTTTGATGCTTTTTTCCATAATTGTAGGTTATAACAAAATCAAAGATATAAAAAATCGGATTAGGAACAGAGGTGTTCGATCAAAATTTTTACGCCGATTCCAATAAGGACAATGCCTCCCAACAGTTCGGCCGGAATACGGAGTTTGTGGGCGAAGCGACTGCCGATTACCAATCCGAGCATGGAAATCAGACTGGTAACCGATCCGATAATGGCGGCTGAGGCATACGGCTCGAATTTAAGGAAGGCGAACGACAAACCCGCGGCTAACGCGTCGATGCTGGTAGCAAAAGAGAGGGTGAGGATTACCCTCAACCGGTTCGGATTCATTTTCGAAGCCTCGCAGCAATCCTCGTGGTTCTTGAAGTGTTCAATGATCATTTTTACGCCCAATGCACACAGGATGCCAAACGCAATCCAATGGTCGAAGTGCTGGATGTACTGATTAAACGTGTTGCCAATGTACCACCCGATCAGGGGCATGACGCCCTGAAACAGGCCGAAAAAGAAGGCAATGCGCAGGAAAGGCCACAGCTTGAACCGTTTGAAGATGATGCCGCAGGCGATGGAAACGGCAAAACAATCCATGGCCAAGCCAAGTGCAATCAGGAAGATGTCGATTAGATTCATACCATTCAATGTGCCAAAAGGTGTGCCACAAAGGTACACTTTTTTAGTATCTTTGCAGGCAAACCAGGGCACATGACGTTTGAACTCACCGCGACGGATTTCCACTCACAGGCAAGGGCTGGCGTGATCACTACCGATCACGGATGCATTGAAACACCCATTTTTATGCCGGTAGGAACCCTTGGCTCCGTAAAGGCTGTGAATCAGACAGAACTGAAGGAACAGGTCAAGGCTCAGATCATTTTAGGCAATACGTATCATTTATATTTACGTCCCGGACTTTCCATATTGGAAGAGGCAGGAGGTCTCCACCGTTTTATGAGTTGGGACAGACCCATCCTTACCGACAGTGGCGGCTTTCAACTATTTTCGTTGTCGCATCGTCGAAAGATGAAAGAGGAGGGAGCCACCTTCCAATCACACATTGACGGTTCCCGGCATCTGTTTACCCCCGAGAACGTGATGGACACCCAGCGCACCATTGGGGCCGACATCATCATGGCGTTCGACGAGTGCCCGCCTGGGAATTCCGATTACGACTATGCCAAAAAGTCGATGGAACTGACTCACCGGTGGTTGGACCGCTGCATTGCACAATTCGACAGTACGGAACCCAAGTACGGCTACAAGCAGGCTTTGTTTCCCATTGTTCAGGGCTGCGTATACCCCGAATTGCGCAAACAATCGGCCGAATACCTTACGTCCAAAGATAGAGAAGGGTATGCCATCGGAGGTTTGGCCGTGGGCGAACCTGCCGAAAAGATGTACGAAATGATTGAGTTGGTCAACGAGATTCTTCCTCGAAACAAACCTCGCTACCTGATGGGCGTAGGCACCCCGGCCAACCTGCTGGAAGCCATTGAACGCGGGGTTGACATGTTCGACTGCGTGATGCCCACCCGAAACGGTCGCAACGGCATGCTGTTTACCAAGCACGGTGTCATGAACATGCGCAACAAAAAATGGGCAACCGATTTTTCCATCCTGGAGGAAGACGGCGCCGCCGACGTAGACCGAATCTATTCGAAAGCCTATTTGCGTCATTTGTTCATTGCCGATGAACTGCTGGCACTCCAAATTGCTTCTATCCACAATTTAGCGTTTTACCTTTGGTTGGTGGGTGAGGCCCGCCGACACATACTGGCCGGTGACTTCTCGACCTGGAAACCAACCATGCTGGCTCAACTATCACATCGTCTGTAAGTACCATGAAAGCTGTCGATACACTCAGGAATTCCTTTAAACGGTTGGATATTTATCTGATTCGTAAGTTTTTAGGTTCTTTTTTTTACAGCATCGTGCTGATCATGGCCATCGTGATTGTCTTCGACTTCAACGAAAAGCTCGACAAGTTTGTCCAATATCAGGTCTCCGCTTCAGAAATCATTTTTAATTATTACCTGAATTTTATTCCGTATTTCGGTGTCAAGTTCAGTCCGCTCTTTATTTTTATTTCCGTCATTTTCTTCACTTCCAAAATGGCCTCGGACAGTGAGATTATCGCCATTTTGTCCAGCGGTGTCAGTTTCAAGCGCTTCCTGCGTCCCTACATGATTTCAGCCGGCATACTGGCTCTCCTCATGTTCGCCCTTAATTCATTCGTGGTGCCCAATGCCAACAAGGTCCGCCTCGATTTCGAGGATAAATACGTGAAAAAGGTGAAAACGGACTACGTACGCGATGTGCAGATGGAACTAGAACCGGGCACCATCATGTACATTGAACGGTACGACGATAAGGCACAAAACGGGAACAACTTCTTTCTGGAAACCTACGACGACCAACAGCTCATTTCCCGCCTCACCGCTCGTACCATTCAGCAAGACACAGCCTATCACTGGATTTTGAAGGATTACCTGATTCGGGAATTTGACGGTCTTTACGAACACATCAAGCAAGGCGCGCGGTTGGATACGGTCATCAAGGTTCATCCGGAGGAGTTCTTCATTGTGAAAGGATACAGCGAGCAGCTTACCACACCCGAATTGAAGCATTACCTGGAAAGGCAGAAAAAGAGGGGGGTGGCTAACATTAAAGAGTATAACGTGGAGTACCAACGTCGTTTCTCTTTCCCATTTTCTTGCTTTATTCTGACGCTGATCGGTGTTTCGTTGGCTTCCCGCAAGGTGCGCGGTGGTATTGGATTGCACTTGGGTTTGGGATTGCTTATCAGCTTTTCCTACATCTTGTTGGACACCGTTTCCGGCAGCTTCGCAAATGGTGGCGAATTGACCCCTTTCTTAGCCGTCTGGTTTCCCAATGTTCTGTATCTGATTATTGGGTTGGCCTTGTACTTTAAGGCGCCGAAGTAGCGTTTTTCGAAATCGATACTGTTTCCTTTAACGGAAAAAACCATGAAACACCCTTTTTTGCTCAACATTACGCTTACCCTGTTGCTGGTCAGCATGGGCACCTGTTTGAACGGATTCTCCCAAACAGTCCAACCGGTTTCCACCTTCAACGATGGCCTGCCCAGAAGCACGCCCGAAGAACAGGGCGTTCCTTCCAAGGTGATTGCTGCGTTTTTTCAACAGCTTGAACAAAAAGGTTACGAGGTTCATTCGGTGATGATGCTGCGTCATGGCAAGGTGATTGCCGAACATTGGTGGGCGCCCTATGCCCCTCAATACCAGCACGCCATGTATTCGGCCACGAAAACCTTCACCGGTATGGCTGTGGGTTTTGCCGTACAGGAAGGCTTGCTGCACATCGACGACAAGGTGACCTCGTTTTTTCCCGACCTGCTCCCCGATACGCTCTCTCCGCAGCTGGCCAAACTTACCGTGAAACACCTGCTCACCATGTCCGTTGGGCACGCTTCAACCTCCTACGCAGGTTCAGGCCGCAGCCAGGTCAAATCATTTTTGGCCGCTGGCTTTGCCTACGAGCCGGGTACCCATTTCGCCTACGACATCACGGCTTCGCACCTGCTTTCTCATATCTTGACTAAAGTAACCGGTATGACCCTTCACGAATACTTGAAACCGCGCCTGCTGGATCCGCTTGGCATTAAGGACGTGGTCTGGGAAATGGACAACGATGGCGTGAATATGGGCAACGGGGGCACGCACATGAAAACATCGGATATGGCGAAAATGGGTCTGTTCCTGATTCAAAAGGGAAAATGGAACGGCAAACAACTGCTGAATGCCGCCTGGGTGGAAGCCGCCACGACGCCGCACATCCAACAGCATCCCGAACGCACGGTCGCTGAAAACGAACGGGCAGCCGATGACGCTTCGCAGGGGTACGGCTATCAGGTCTGGATGGGGCGTCATCATTCCTACCGGGCCATTGGCGGGCAAAATCAGCTCATCATGGTAATTCCCGACTACGACTTCGTCCTGGTCTGCCACAGCAGTATTTCCGACGAAGCCGGCTTCAACAGTTTGATCTACAACATGCTGCCATCCATGAGCGCCAAGCCGCTAAAGAAAGACCCTTCGTTCAACCTGTCCGCAAGCCTTTCCAAGTACCAACTCAAGCGTCCGTTTGAGGGGAAATCGGTGGTTTCCGTAACCATGGGCACCCGTCGGTTTGAACTGGCTGAAAACGCCCTCGGCATCAAAAACGTCTTTTTCCGCTTCGACGGGGCCGGCAACTGCCACCTCACCTTCATCACAGCCGGTGCCATCCACAACATTCCCTTCGGTCTGGATACCTGGTTGATCGGTACGACCGACCGTAGCCTTGCCATGTCGCGTGCGGTTTACCCCAACCCAATGGATGTCACCCCTGTCCAAGCAGCGGGCATCTGTACCTGGACAGCTGCCAACAAGCTTTCAGCGCATTACCTATCCATGTTCAATCCGGGTTCAACGGAAACCTTCTCCTTCGTTTTCGAGGGCAACCAACTCCACATGGAAATCGTAGCACCCACCGGCCGTCGCCTCGGCCCACCGAGCGCCCCCACTGCTACGCCCACCACCAATATTGTCCTCACGGGAACGTTGATGAACTAACAGTTCCTATGGAAACACGGAAATTGGGAAATCAAGGGCTTGAGGTCTCCGCACTTGGGCTAGGCTGTATGGGTTTAAATTCCTCGTATGGTCATGCTTTGGAAAAAAAAGAAGCCATTGCGCTGATTCGTGCGGCGGTTGAAAAAGGCATCACTTTTTTTGACACGGCTCAGGTGTACGGCCCTTTCACCAACGAGGAGCTGGTGGGTGAAGCCTTAGCCCCCTTCCGAAACAAGGTGGTCATTGCTACGAAGTTTGGCTACAATTATGTGAATGGTGCCTTTTCCGGATTGAACAGCCAACCGTCATCCATTCGGAAAACCGTTGAAGCGTCGTTGAAAAGGCTCCATGTTGACGTAATCGACCTGCTGTATCAACATCGTGTGGATCCGACTGTGCCGATTGAAGAGGTTGCCGGAACGGTTAAGGAGCTGATTCAGGAGGGAAAGGTAAAGTTCTTCGGCCTTTCCGAAGCCAGTGCTGCTACCATCCGTAGGGCTCATGCTGTACAGCCCGTTTCAGCCTTACAAAGTGAATATTCTCTTTGGTGGCGGGAGCCCGAAACCAAAACCCTGTCAACATTGGAAGCATTAGGCATTGGATTTGTTCCCTACAGTCCACTTGGCAAAGGCTTTCTTACGGGTAAGATAGATGAAACGACCTCCTTTGAACCATCCGATTTTCGTACCACTGTTCCTCGCTTTTCTTCCGAAAACAGGGCAGCCAACAAGCAGTTGGTTGATTTACTGGAGGTCATTGCAACAAGTAAACAGGCAACTCCTGCCCAAATTGCTCTTGCGTGGTTGCTAGCCCAAAAGCCGTGGATTGTTCCCATTCCTGGTACCAAGCAACTGCATCGCCTTGAGGAAAACTGTAGTGCTGTGGCTGTTGAATTGACCAAAACGGATCTTGCAGAAATTGAAACCGCTCTTTCGAGAATAACCATTCAAGGGCGCAGGAATACAGAAGCAAGCCAAAGAATGATTGATGAATAAGTAGCGCGAACAGCGCTCTCTTCGTGCCCCCTGCACTCGGCCGTCGAAGTCGCACTAGTCCCACATTCCCTCCCTTCAGTCCGCTTTCACGATTGATGATTGTTCCTCTGATTATCATGAATTAATGATGCTGTTATTGAAAATAAACATATATTTGCCATTGTAAATACATAATATTTCTAGAAATGTAGCTAGCATTGAATTTGATGACGTAATAACAGTCATTCCATGAAGCACACAATTAACTTCTTAGCACTATTTATTGCATTTTTGGGCTGCCAAACTGGTTTTAGTCAAAAGAATGCTATTGCCCCCATTGTCAATCCATTTGACAATAACGTGTGGCTATCTGAGCTTCAGCAGGACACTGCTGAAATGAAAGCAAACTGGTTAAAACGTTTTGGCTATTCAATTCGTGATAATACAGATGGTGGGTTGACTATTTTTCAAAAAGGAGATGATCCTTCAACGATGAAAGTCATTCCGGTAATTAACTATGTAATCCGTTCTAAATCATTAATAGCTTGGAATGAAAGAGACCCCATTGAAAAATTATTGGAGTTGTCGAGCGATATGGCTACCTGTTACATAGTTGATGGCAAAAACATAAAGTGCTTCATTGATTATAAACGAAAGGACAATAAATGGGAGCCATTTTTGTACGCAAAATTTGAGAAAGAAACGGCGGAAATAATTTCTTCCGTTTATTTTGAAAAAAATGAATGCATCATCTATATTAACGTCGAGCACGGCGATGGAGAATATCCAAGTCGATATATCTCCCCGGTTTATAAAGAAAATGGCAATTATATAACCTTGCATAAATACAGGACAGTCTCTCCGCTATTAATAAATAGTTTGATAAATTATAGACGGGATTTGATAGATAGTTTGGAAACCGGAAACCTTATATAATCCTTATGCCGCCAAGATCCTATTAACCATGAAATCATGAAACAACGAAGTGTCTTCGGATAGTGATTAATATTTAAAAATAGTTTGGTAAACGTAGAAACATCAGCATAACTATTTATGACGCAATAACAGTCATTCCATGAAGCACACGATTAACTACTTAGCACTATTTATTGCATTTTTGGGCTGCCAAACTGGTTTTAGTCAAAAGAATGCTATTGCCCCCATTGTCAATCCATTTGACAATAACGTGTGGCTATCTGAGCTTCAGAAGGACACTGCTGAAATGAAAGCAAGCTGGTTAAAGGTTTTTGGCTCCTCAATTCGTGATGAAACAGATGGGGGGATGAATATTTTTCAACATGGAGATGATCCTTCAACGATGAAAGTCATTCCGGTAGTTAGCTATATTATCCGTTGTCAATCATTGCTGAATTGGAATGAAAAACATCCCATTGAGAAGCTTATGGAGTTGTCAAAAAATTCGACAACCTGTTATATAGTAGATGGTAATAAAATAAAGTGTTACATTGATTATGAACTGAAGGACAATAAATGGGTGCCAGTTTCGTTTTCACGATTTGGGGAAGAAAAAGCGGCAATAATTTCTTCTGTTTATTTTGAAAAAAAGGAATCCCTTATATATATTAACGTGGAACTCGACAAAGGAGAGAATCCATATGTTTATTTTTCTCCTGTCTACAAGGAAAATGGCAATTATATAACCCTAAATAAATACAAGACAGACTCTCAGCAGTTTATAAATAGTTTGATTACTTTACGGCGGAATTTGATAAAAAGTTTGGAAACCGGAGACTTTATGTGATCCTTATTCTGACAAGACCCTATTAACCATGAAACCATGAAACCATGAAAAAACGTAGTCTTTATTTGCTTTTTGGGCTTATTTTAACGCTCGTGCAGTTTTCGTGCAACAATGAAAGTGATGTGACGTATGAACTCCAGACGTTACCCAAAGAAGTGTTGACACGAGAAACGTTTTCGTTGGAGGTTTCACCGGCAACAGCGGGTTGGACGTTCAGCAGCAAGAACAGCAATATCGCCTCGGTGTCGGACAGTGGTGTGGTGACAACGCATTACGTAGGAACAACAATGGTATATGTGCGGCATGCTGCAAGTGGGTTTGTTGACTCTGTGCAAGTGACGGTCAAACCCAGAGTTAATTTTTATCAAGAACCCTATCTTACATTTTATACAACGCAAGAAGCTGTAAAAAACCATGAAACGGGAACGTATAATGAACTGAATTTTGAAGATGGGACGTCTTCGTTGACGTATAGGAGAGAATATGGTATTGGATATTCCGGCAATCTTATATACAATTTTAACCCCACTGGCGAGTATTATTATTCCTTATTTGTTTTTAACTCAGCTTCTAGGGATGATGTTGTTGCTCAGGTATCTGAGAGGTATCTTTTTGTTCGTGAAAAAAAATACGAAACAAAATACGAAATAGACGCTGAAATACGTACAACAGGTTACGTTGACAGGCATTATGTAAGCCCGGATAGTTCAAGAATTATCACGTTGACGCAAATATCAGAAAGAAATCTTCTGTGGGTGTATTACCACCCCTACACCGTTCAGGCAATGAAGGCCATTCTAAACGATACCGTAGGAAGGGTCTTTGATTTATAAACGAAATCGTTGAAACAATGAGCGTTGCGAACCGGAGCAAGGAAAGATGCCCTGCCGGCGGAACGGAAACACCCTCGTGAGAGGGAAATCGACGATTTCAGCCACCATTCCCGTCAAATCGGGGAACTTGGTGCGCAGGTCAATGAGCATGGAATAGTTGTCGGTACCATTGAAAATGATTCTGTAGCCCTTGTCCATAACGAAGTGGCCTTAGCGGCTGTCTATGCCCCCTTCCACCTGCATTCAAACTCGCCAACCTGATCCTGACTGGAGCGTTGATGAGCTGACCCCTCTTAATTCTGTGGAATGATTTCCTCGTTTCATGGTGCTAGGCTTACACTATGAAGTTTGAGTAGTATATTATATATACAATATGTAAATATAATAGTAAATATTTATTATGCAAAATGTGTGTATTGTATTTACAAGCAAAAATAGGTGGAAATGAGCAACTACATTCAAGTGACGGCCATTCCTGATGAGGTGGTGATCAACAAGATATACCTGATTCGTAATGAGAAAGTGATGCTGGACAGGGACCTTGCAGCGCTTTACGGAGTTGAAACAAAGCGGTTAAATGAACAGGTTAAACGTAACATTGAGCGATTTCCAGAAGATTTTATGTTTCGGTTGACAGAAACCGAATTCGACAACTTGAAGTCGCAAAATGCGACCTCAAGTTGGGGCGGTCGTCGCAATTTGCCCTACGTTTTTACAGAACACGGTGTTTTAATGTTATCCAGCGTACTCAATAATGGGCTTGCAATATATGCTGATCCTAGAATACATTAAGCAGTTTGAAGACGTCAAACAGGAAAGTCTGGATTATAAGAAACCGTTCAAGGATTGGTTTTAAACCGCAGAAAGAATAATCCTAATAGTGCCCATCTACTCTATCCGCGAAAAGCGCTCCCCTTCGTCCGGGAATATGGAACCGTGCTCCGCTAGTCCTTCGCTGGTTGTCACTCGACAGCGCCACAATTTGTTTGTCTCTTACGAACCTTCACGAAATTGTAGGGCGCTCTCTTCGTGCCCCCTGCACTCGGCTGTCGAAGTCGCACTAGTTCCACATTCCCTCCCTTCAGTCCGCTTTCACGATTGATAATTGTTCCTCTGGCTACCATGAATTAATGGTGTATAATACCTCGAATAGTTCAAATATTATATTTTCATTACATTAATACCAAAACGCTTGTGTTGAGACTATATCTTGTCTTAGTCGTTAAGAGGGATTTGCGATAATGTAATTCTCAAATAGTTATATATTCATGTATGCAGTTATATATTTAATGTTGTTGTTATAAACAATAGACATATATTTGCCATTGATAATATTATAAACACACACATTGTGAAACGTTTATTTTTAATATTGTTTGTATGTAGTTGCCTTTTCTCAACATTGTTTCCAATTATTGGAAATGAATTATTTATGCGTAACTTTCTGTCATGCAGTTACTCACTGCATATTCTGACGCTGGCGCTTATCTTCATAACTTTCCTTTCATTCATTTTAGAAAGGCAAAAATCCCCCCCCCCCCTCGATGGAATTTTGGCAGTTTACTTGCTGTGGGGTTGTTACATTTTTTTCCATAACATCTTTGTAATCAGTAGTGAGGTGTATTACCAAACCTACCTCCTGGTGGGCATTGCAGCGTTTTTATGTCTTAACATGCTCATTAAAAGAGGCAGCCTTCGCGCAGAAACGCTCTACTTACCAATTGTTATAACGGGTATTATAGAGGCAGTTGTTGTGCTGCTCCAAGCGCTTCATATTTCGTCTTCAAACACCACCTTCTTTTTGGTTACAGGAACAGGTAATAACCCCAATATTGCGGCCATGATCATGTGCCTGTCCGTGCCCGCTTCTGTGGCATGGATAAAGACAAAAGAAAAAACGGCCGTATATATTTTGAAAGGACTGATTCTGTTACTACTTGTTGCGGCTATCCTTATCACTCGTTGTCGAAGTGCGGTTCTTGGACTATTGGTTGTGTTACCATTCCTGTTTATTCGTTTCCGACAACTCATACCCGGAAAAAGATCACCTCTTTGGGTAGTGGTGGTGCCAGTACTCCTACTTATATTTTTTTTAGTTATCAACCAGCAAAAACTGGCATCGTCTTCTGGAAGACTGACCATTTGGAAGTTATCCACACAGTTAATTGCTGATAAACCAATCACCGGATACGGATACGGGTATTTTGAAAAAAACTACAATCTACATCAGGCAGGCTATTTTAACAGCGGCAACGGTTCGGAACAAGAAGTCATGACGGCAGCTTACACGGGTATGGCCTACAACGATGTTATTGAACAAACGGTCATGGGTGGAGTCGTTGGAGGTTTGCTCTTTCTTTTATGTTTGCTTTTGCCCATTTGGAAAGGGTGGAAGAATAGGTCTGATTTGACCTTGCCACTTTCCGGAGTTGTTATTTTTACTCTGATGAGCCAGTTTAACTTTACCATATCCCACCCAATTCTCTTTCTTTTTTTTCTGCTCTATGTCACCGTTATCAACGGTCATAATTCGGTTGCTGTCACATCCAATGTTTATTCTGAAATAGAAAAGAAAGGCAATTGGCTCAATACGAAGTTGAACATTGTAATTGTTATTCTGGCGGCCTGCATTGTATTTTTTAGCTTACCAAAATACCGAGCGCAACTTGAGCTCACTCGTGCGGATGTATTATTGAAAAAGGGACAATACACACAAGCCGGTTATTTGCTACGAGATATTGAGCCTCGAATAGCTACTTCTGAAGCTTTCTATGCAGTTAAGGCAAACTATCTACTCTCAAGAGGGGACGTGCTTGGAGCATTATCTGCGTTGCAAAAAAGGCTTCAGTTTACCCTGAATCCTCGGTTATTACTTGATATGGCACAGTTGGCCTTCATTCAAAAAGAATATGCTCTGGCAACATCCAGTCTGCAAACGGCGGCCGGCATCGAGCCCCACAAGTTCAGACCTAAAGTCATGTTAATGGCTCTTTACTATAGATTGGGAGATGCAAACAAGGCAAAGCAAATGGCAACAACCATTATTCGGCTTAAACCCAAGATAGATTCTCGCGAGGTGCATTTATATAAGAAACAAGCCGAGGTAATACTTGCCGGGAAGCCGGTTGCCGTTTCGGATTATTTAACCATTAATCAGTGAAAGCAACTATACAACCCATATTAACAAGATTGCTCTTGCTGGTATTTCTGGCCTGTTGCTTGATAGGTGCTGTTAATGGGGCGCGTTATTCCAAAGATGTGATTCAAGCATTGTCATTGGCTGGAGAAAATAGTCGTGAATTAAAGAAAGCCCTTGATTACTATCGTAAGAAACCCGCAGATTCATTAAAGTACAAAGCTGCGTGCTTTCTAATAGCAAATATGAGTTGCCATAATTCTCGGATGTATTACTGGATAGACTCAATAGGCAATCGGGTTCCTTTTGATGAATTCAGTTATCCGGACTTCAAATCCGCCGTTGCCGCTTTTAAAAAGATATCGTTAAAGAATAAGCTCAAGCCACAGGTGTATATCAATGATGATTTACACAATATGACAGCCGACTATCTGATTGAAAATATTGAGGAAGCATTTGCATTGAAAAGCAAACCTTGGGCTCGTTATCTGACGTTTAATCAGTTTTGCGAATACCTGTTACCATATCGATTTTTGGATGAGGCCTATTCAGAATGGAGAAAATCATATTACACTATTTATGGATTAATGGCAGCACCTCATGGAACCAAAACAATCAGGGATTTGAGCGCTGTTATGGGAGATAGTTTGAGAAACAACTTTTACAATGAATACGATGCCAATGCTTCCAGTGCTGAGCCTGTTTTGTTGTCACCAAAGCAGTTGATCTTTAGAAATCAAGGAGGTTGCGCAGATATAGCCAATTGGGCTGGATATGTTTTTCGATCATTGGGTGTAGGAACCGCGATTGATTTTACTCCAGCATGGGCTGCTTCCACCGGTTCTCATTATTGGAATGTTACATTCGGTGAACATGGTGAAACCATTCCTTTTTTTATTAAAAGTGGTGATTCTCCTATTCGCTTTTACCTAAACACGGAGCCATCCAAGGTGTTACGTGTAACTTACAGCATTCAGAAAAAAACCTTGGCAGCACAACTGCCTGCTGAAGAAATCCCGGAAGGACACATGCGTTTAAAGAATTACTTAGACATAACACGCGATTATTGGATGGTTTCCAACATGTCTGTTGCATTAGACTCCAAAGTCGGAAAAGTTGCTTACATCTCCGTTCTCAACGGACTTACATGGAGACCGGTTTGGTGGGGGTGGATCAACAAGAATGAAGTTACATTCAACGACTTGACCTGCGGGGTAGTCTATCTGCCCATGTTATTTCAAAAGGGTAGACTCACACCAGTGGCGTATCCGCATCTGCTAAGACCCAACAATCGAGTGGAAGTACTTAAACCGAACATGAATAGGCTGCAAACCATTAGGCTGACAGAGCAAAAGAAATATCTCATCTTTCGTTTGGGGAAAAAATACACCCTTTATGTATGGATGAACAACAATTGGACATCAGTGGGTGTAAAAACAGCAACCGACCTAATGCCTTTGGTTTTTAATCAAGTACCAACAAATGCACTTTTTCTGTTAGTACCCGAGTACAGTGGAGGCAAGGAAAGACCTTTTACCATCACCCCCAACGGTGAACGAGAGTGGTGGTAAAGTAAACATAGTAACGAGTATATACCTTAATCTTAAATTATTATGAAAAACAAACGTTATTCATTGCTGGTTACGCTTTTGTTTTTGGTCATGTTGCTTCAGGCACAAGTGCCTGCCTATCTTCAAGGCGCAGAGGTTCAAGCATACACTACCAATGCCGCAGATATTAAAAAGGCAATCAAACTTGCCGTTGGTGATGAAATGGGTGCTTTGATTCTCCAGCATAAACTAAAGGGAAATGAGGTGAATGAGGTTAGGAATCTCGTTGAACAGCGCGAGACACGAAAGGCCACATACAACTACGTGTATGCCAATGATGATACCACACGTTACAAGATAAAACAGGCTGTTGATGCGCAATTTCGGGAAAGTATGGTGCGAACACTGGTTACACTGGGGAAAACGCTTGGTGATAATAATTGCTGTTTGATTATGCAAAACAAAGATTCCTTGCAGCTTACGCCAGCGCAGCAAGTGAAAATTGTCGATTGGTCTGTTAAGGTGGACAGTATTTTGGCAGTAGACCCCAAAATGGAGTTACGAACACTGGAATTCCCCGTCTTGAAATCAATTCTTACTCCCAAACAGTTTGACCAATTTGTCAGTTTTAAGTTGAATGGTGAAGTGGTTTATTGGGTGAAGAAAACGTGGAAGACACTCACAGATAACGGTATTGAATACGGTATGGACAGCACAGCCACGGCTGTGGAACTGTATCATTATCACATGGCATACGCCAAGGCTCTTTATCTCAATTTTGACAACAATGATGCTCGTTGGTCATCCATTACAGCCATTGTTGATGCGGCTCCTTTGGCCATTAAAAGAGCCAACTCCGTTTCAGAAGCCATTGAGGCTAAGAATGCGTATAAAGGAACACTAACCTGGTAAACTACAAACAATGAAAACATATACATTGACAACGTCTGTTCAACGAATAGCCATTCTATTAATACTTTTAGTTTTTTCAATTACTGTAAGAAGTCAATATCGTTCCGATTCCCTTACAGTAAAAGCCGAAGCTGCCATTGAGTTGATTACTGGAACAAAAGGAACCATAGATTCGCAAACAGCTTATACCACCTTGCTTAAATTGGCAAACCAAGGAAATCCTACATCCATGAATGCCGTGGGAAGATTGCTGATTGAGGGTTTGGGGTGTACCATGGATACCATTGCCGGTTTGGCTTGGTTGAATAAAGCCGGTGATGCCGGGTATTACAGTGCTTGGCACAACTTGGGTTTAATTTATAAATACGGTCGTTCAGGTGTTAAACAAGATTTTGATATATGTTTCTACTATTTTGAAAAGTTGGCAAAAGCCAAGTGCGAGCTTCAGAATCTTGGGCTCTATGATGCTGGATTTATGCTTTATAAAGGTTTAGGCTGCACCCAAAATTATCAGAAAGCATTTGAATACTTTTTGCAAGGAGCCGGGATGCAATCTCCCCCTTGTATGTACATGCTTGCTCTGTGTTACCGCAATGGATATGGAACCAATCAGGATGCTGGAAAAGGTGGTTACTGGCTAACGCAATCCGTCAAAGCAGGGTACTCACCCGCTGTCGATGAATACCGCGCAGGAGGGCCGGAGCGTACACCTGTGCATTTGAGAGCCAGTGGCCCGTCTTCAACCAAACTAATAGCTGTGCCGGAGGCTGTACCACATATTCGGCATATTCAAGGAGATGACATTGCTAAGATTGATGGACAATACGAGGGCGTGCTGGCTACGTACGACTGGAGTGGAAAGCATGTATTGAAAGAGGCATCGCTAAACCTAATCATCACAACTGAGGGTGACCAGTTCGTGGCAGAATGGCGTGAGCAGGATATGGAACCTGTCACTGTTACCGGTGTTTGGAAAGAGTCCGCACTAACCTTTACTGATGCCCGACAAAAAAGACAAGGACATTATGACGCCAACCAGAAAGTGTTGTGGACATTTACAAACGCAACCATGCAGTACCTAGAAAATGACACCAGTACGTTTTTGGTGGGTAACCTACAAATGTTCTCACCCCAAACCATGGAGCCCAATCAACCCATGTATTTGAGCTTACGAAAAACCGATAATCTCAACAGCTCAGAAAAAGGAACTCAAAAGAGGGTATTATATGCTTATCCCAATCCTTTCGAAGAAGGTCTTAACATCAGTTTTTATCAGGAAAAGGAGGCAAACGTTACAGTAAGTTTGTACAGAACCAGTGGGGAAAAAGTTTACAGCGCCAACATGGGTAAGTACTCCGAAGGGCAAAATCATATTACCCTGACACTTGGCTTAACCCCAGGTGCTTATCTGTTGACACTCACCAGTGGAAAGAATACACAACAAAGCATAGTTATCAAAAAATAAACCAACAAAAAATATGAAAAACGTTAAAAAAGTATTACTTTTAGGCATCATGTTGGTGAATGTAATGCCTTGCCTCATTGATGGAAAAATAGAGTGGGAAACGCGGAAAATTGCTGCTCAAGGTTTTGATGAAGAATATTATTTTGGTAATTGTAATATACCATTCTATTACAGTTCGTTTTTAAGTGTTTCACCAGTAGAAATAAATTATTATCAAGCAACATGTTATCATTATGTTATGGCAACAATTGTAGGAAGTAATCCTATAACATATGTTAATTATTGTCTACAACACTTTGGTGAAAGAGATCCATATAGAAATCAAGTTATAATAATGGCAAAAGTTTATGGAATATCATTTTTAAATGTTGTTAACGATTATAATTCTATGTTGTGCAGTACTTTGGGAGGAGGTAAAGGTGTTATGTGTTTTTTAAGTAATCACGTATATCTTTATTATGGTTTTTATAAGGCTGGTTCAGGTGTTACTCCTGCAAACGTATCAGTATCTAAGTATGATATTTTACAAACACCATGGTTGTCATCTTGTTTTGCGAGTAGTTGTAAATTAATTGATGCAACAGTGATATCACATTAAATATATAAAGAAATGAAAAATCAGATAATAGTATTATCCTTTGTATTTTTAACAATATGCGGCTGTCAAAACAACTTGGTTAAGAATAATACTAGGAAATCCAACAAGGATCCGTTTACATTCAAAGAATGGTACTTTGAACTTGAGAAGGATACTAGTGAGATGAAAAAGGCTTGGTTAGAATTTTTTGATCCGTTTAGTTATAGTAGTAAGAAATACTTGGATATTGGATTGAACGTTTTTCTTGAAGGGGAAAACCCCTCAGCAATGGATGTTATCCCAGTAGTAAACTATGTAATTCGTTACCAGGCATTTATTAATTGGAATGGTAGGGATCCTTTAGAGTCGTTGATGGAACTATCTTTTGATAAAGCGAGTTGTTATATTGCAAATAAAAGTGATATCAAATGTATGGTATTTCTAAGATTAGAAGAGGACAAATGGAATGCAACTGAATGGGGCCCATTGGAAAAAAGTACAGGGGAAATTATTTCTAATATTTATTTTGTCAAGAAAAATTTTACAATAAATATAAACTTAGAATGCCAAAGTGGGGTGAATCCTTATACCAGAAATTATATAGCATATAAAGAAAATGGTATTTATATGAGCATTGGAGGAAAAACTTCAATTTTAACAAATGATCTTCTTGAGTTTCAAAAGGAGTTGAAACTGGGGCAAAAGATTAAATAGATGCTGCCAATCGATTAATTAGTTGAACGAACCATTGATACAATGAGCGTTGCAGTGGAGCCACAGACTACCCTGCCGGCGGAACGGAAACAGGTTGATGATCCAGAAAAAACTGTATTAAAAATAGTGGGTGCCTCAAAAGAAGCACCCACTATATAGTTATTCCGAAAGAGAAACGAATCAATACGCGAACAAGGGATATTCAGCCATTAAGGCGTTTACCTTCGCGCGGACGGAAGCGATGACAGCGCTGTCTTCCGGGCTGTTCAGCACGCGGTCCATCAATTCAACGATCTCAGCCATGAACGGTTCCTTGGCACCACGCGTCGAGATGGCCGGAGTACCTACACGGATACCCGAAGTCAGGAAGGGCGAGCGCGAGTCGAACGGCACCATGTTTTTGTTCACGGTGATGTCGGCAGCAACCAACGCTTTTTCGGCAACTTTACCCGTGAGATCGGGAAATTTGGTACGCAGGTCGATGAGCATGGAGTGGTTGTCGGTACCATCGGAGATGATCTTGTAGCCCTTGTCCATAAACGCGGAAGCCATGGCGGCAGCGTTCAATTTGACCTGTTTCTGATAACCGAGGAACTCCGGTTGCAGCGCTTCGCCGAAAGCCACAGCCTTGGCGGCGATGATGTGTTCGAGCGGCCCACCCTGGATGCCGGGGAATACAGCCGAGTCAAGCAAAGAAGACATTTTTCGGAGCTCGCCCTTTGGGGTTTTCTTGCCCCAGGGATTTTCGAAGTCCTTACCCAACAGGATGATACCGCCACGAGGACCGCGCAGGGTCTTGTGGGTGGTGGAAGTCACGATGTGGGCATATTTCAAGGGGTTTTCCAACAAACCGGTAGCGATCAGACCGGCCGGGTGAGCCATGTCAATCATCAAAATGGCACCGATTTTGTCGGCAATGGCACGCATGCGGGCATAGTCCCATTCACGGGAATAGGCGGAAGCACCACCCACGATGACTTTGGGGCGTTCGGCCAGTGCAACGGCCTCCATTTGGTCGTAGTCTACACGGCCGGTATCTTCGCGGACGTTGTAGGCCAGGGGGCGGTAGTAGATACCCGAGCTGTTCACCAGTGATCCATGGGAGAGGTGGCCACCGTGTGCCAGATTCAATCCAAGGAACGTGTCGCCGGGGTTCATGATGGCCAAAAATACGGCGGCATTGGCTTGAGCGCCGGAGTGGGGCTGCACGTTGGCGTACTCCGCATTGAACAGCGCTTTGAGGCGGTCGATGGCAATCTGTTCGCTTTCATCCACAACCTCACAACCGCCGTAGTAGCGATGACCCGGGTAGCCTTCGGCGTACTTGTTTGTCAAACAAGTTCCCATGGCTGCCATTACCTGGTCGCTAACAAAATTTTCGGAGGCAATCAGTTCAATGCCTTTCAACTGGCGTTGGTGTTCGCGTTCAATGATGTCGAAAATGACTTGGTCTCTTTTCATATGATAGGGTTAAAAATTTATTTTTTCTTTTGTACCGACCAACCGAATTTGCCGATCATGGAGCCCAGTTCGTGGTAAAAACCGTGGGAATAGACCAGCAGGTCGGCCTCGTGCAGTTTAAAAGCACCTGTGGCCGGATCAATGTATGTCGAGTCTGCCAGAACGTTCACCACGTCGGCAATGAACATGTCGTGCGAACCCAGGCTCATGATTTCTCGCACCCGGCATTCAATGCTCACGGGCGATTCTTCCACCGTGGGGGCATTCACCTTCGACGCCTTGCCGGGCGTAAGGCCCATTTCCTTGAACTTGTTGAATTGCTTGCCGGAACGTACACCACACCAGTCGGTGGCAAAGGCCATGTCTTTGGTGGTAAGGTTGATGACAAACTCCATGTTCTTTTTAAGAATGGGATAGGAGTGGCGTTCCGGCCGTACGGAGATGTAACACATGGGCGGGTCGCTGCAAATGGTTCCTACCCAGGCAATTGTAAGCAGGTTATATTCTTCTTCGGTGGCACCCAGACTGACCAGTACGGCGGGCAGTGGGTAAATCATCGTTCCGGGTTTCCAGTCAACTTTCATGCAGGGCAGGGTTTATACAAGTTGAATGTCTTCTTGCGGAATCTCACGTTCGCAATACTGACACTTGAGAATGGTGGGTTGGTTGCTGATTACCTCGAAGCGGGTCTTCATGGGCTCGTTGTTGGTGATGCACTTGGGATTGGGGCATTTGACGATGCCGGTGAATTTGTCGGGCAATTCCAATTGCTTCTTCTCAATCACCTTGTAGTCTTTAATCACATTGATTTTGGCAAAGGGAGCGATGAGTGCGATGCGGCTTACTTCCTCTTCGGCGAAGAACTTATCGGCTATCTTGATGATGCCTTTGCTTCCCAATAGTTTGCTGTTCAGGTTGTTGCCTACGGTTATTTGGTTTTCTAACGTGTCTAGCTTCAACAGGGCGACTACTTTGAACAGTTTTTCGGAAGGAATGTGGTCAATGACGGTGCCGTTTTCAAGGGCCTTCACTTGGAGTTCGGTTTTTGTGGTTGTCATGTGTGTATGATTAAATCAAACCCAACGCGTTGCAAATCATGGCCTGTCTGGCGTAGAGGCCGTTCTTTGCCTGTTCGAAATAGTAGGCCTTTGGGCTGTTGTCCACGTCCATGTCGATTTCGTTTACACGAGGCAGTGGATGCAGGATGCGCAGGTTGTCCTTCGAGCCGTTCAGCATGTCCGCCCGCAGGGTATACACGTTCTTGACTTTCTCATATTCCATGGCGTCTGTGAAGCGCTCTTTCTGTACACGGGTCATATAAAGAATGTCCACATCCTTGATGACGTCGGTACTGAAATCGGCTTTTTCCACGTAGGGAATGCCGAATTCACGGCAATGCAGTTTATACTGATCGGGCATTTTAAGCTCGTCCGGTGCGATGAAGTAAAACGAGGGTGAGAAGTGTGACATGGCCATCATCAGGGAATGGACCGTGCGTCCGTATTTCAAATCGCCCACCATGGCAATCTTCAGGTTTTCCAGCCTGCCTTGCGTCTTGCGGATGGAATAGAGGTCGAGCATGGTCTGGGAGGGATGCTGGTTCGAGCCGTCTCCGGCGTTGATGATGGGCACCGATGATACTTCCGACGCATACCGGGCTGCCCCTTCCAAGTGGTGGCGCATGATGATGATGTCGGCGTAGTTGGCTACCATCCGGATGGTGTCGTTCAGGCTTTCTCCCTTCACGGAACTGGTCGTCGAAGCGTCAGAGAACCCGATGACCTTGCCGCCCAGCCGATTGACGGCGGTTTCAAAACTGAGTCGTGTACGGGTGGATGGTTCAAAAAAAAGCGTGGCAGCTATCTTTCCCTTCAAAAGGTCCTGATTGGGGTTAGCCTCGAAAGAGGAGGCACTGTCAAGGATGTTCAGCAGCTGTTCTTTGGAATAATCGTTGATGGATACGATACTTTTGGTAGGCATACGTGTGGGTGAACGAGTTCGATTTGCAAACCGTCTGACAAAAATACGAAAAAGGATGTGCTACTTCCTAAAAAACACCGTGAAAATCACACGACAAATGCAAAAGAAAAACGTAATTTTGTGATTCGTAAATTAGAAATCGTATGCTGCTCAACAAACTGCTGAAGATTTTTTGGTGGACCTTTGGTATTGGTATCTTGGTTGCCATTTTTGTTTTTACCCTAATCGCCTACGGTTGGATAGGGTACATGCCACCCATCGAGGAACTGGAAAATCCCAAGAACAATGCAGCCACGGAGGTATATAGTGCCGATGGTGTGGTCTTGAGCACCTTTTATCACCGCAATACGGGAAACCGTGTGTTGGTCAACTACCGGGATTTGTCGCCCAACTTGGTCAATGCCCTGATTGCCACCGAAGACGTGCGTTTTACCGAGCACTCCGGTATTGATGCCAAGGCGTTGATTCGTGCCATCGTGAAACGGGTGTTGCTGTTTAGTGGAACGGCAGGCGGGGGCAGTACCCTGACTCAGCAGCTGGCTAAGCAACTGTACACGCCTCGGGCGGAAAACAAAATCGAACGCTTGTTCCAAAAACCCATCGAATGGGTTATCGCCGTGCAATTGGAGCGGTTTTATACCAAGGAGGAAATCCTCACCATGTACTTGAACCAGTACGATTTTACCAACAACGCGGTGGGCATAAAGACGGCCTCCTGGGTGTATTTCGGCATCACTCCCGATAAGCTGAGCATCGAGCAGGCCGCTACGTTGGTGGGTATGTGCAAGAATTCCACCTACTACAACCCTGTCAGGTTCGGTGAGCGTTCTATCGGTCGACGAAACGTGGTGCTCGACCAACTGCGCAAGGCTGGTTTTATCACAAAGGCAACGCGTGATTCCTTGCAGAACCTGCCGCTGAAACTCAATTACCACAAGGTGGATCACAAAGAAGGCCCGGCTCCCTATTTTCGGGAATATCTCCGCCAGATCATGACCCATCAAAAACCCAAACGCAGCAATTATTCCAAGGGAAACATGCAGCAATACAGCGATGATTCCCTGGCGTGGGAAACCAATCCACTGTACGGTTGGTGTTACAAGAACACGAAGCCGGACGGATCGTACTACGATTTGTACACCGACGGGTTGAAGATCCATACCACCATTGACTCGCGCATGCAGCAGTATGCAGAGGAAGCCGTGTCCGAACACATCGGCCACTATTTGCAGGGACTGTTTGACAAGGAGAAGAAGGGTCGGCCGTACGCGCCATATACCAAGAATCTGAAACCGGAACAGGTGGATATCATTCTCAAACGTGCCATTACCCAATCCGATCGGTACCGTGACATGAAGGAGGCCGGCTATTCGGAGCAAGATATTATGACCGCTTTCCGGAAACCCGTGAATATGACGGTTTTCTCCTACCATGGAATGGTGGATACCATCATGTCGCCTTTGGATTCCATCCGCTACCACAAGTATTTCCTGCGTGCCGGTATGATGGCCATGGATCCCATGAACGGCCACGTGAGGGCGTATGTGGGAGGTGTGTCGTTTAATCCTTTCCAATACGATATGGTCATGACGGGCCGTCGTCAGGTTGGTTCCACCATCAAACCGTTCCTGTACAGCATGGCCATGGAAGAAGGCTTTTCTCCCTGCGACAAGGTTGTGAACCAACCGTTCACCATCATTACCGAGACGGGCAAGCCCTGGACACCTCGGAATGCCAACGATGCTAAAGTGGGCCAGGTAGTCACCCTGAAATGGGGCCTTGCGAATTCGAACAACTGGATTTCCGCGTATGTAATGAGCCATTTTTCGCCTTATACTTTCGTGCGCTTGCTTCGATCCTACGGCTTAAACGGTCACTTGGATCCTGTTGTTTCGTTGTGCGTGGGTACCTGTGATGCCACTGTTTCGGAAATGGTGAGTGCTTATACGGCGTTTGCCAACCGAGGCATACGCGTTCAACCGGTGTTTGTGACCCACATAACCGATAAGGACGGAAACATGTTGGCGCACTTTTCTCCACGGATGTCTGAAGTATTCAGTGAGACGACCTCGTACAAGATGCTGTCTATGTTGAGGGCCGTTATTGATGGAGGAACCGGCAGCCGGGTGCGCTATCGCTACAACATTCAAGGACAGGTGGGTGGAAAAACGGGTACGACTCAGAACAACTCTGACGGATGGTTCATGGGGGTTGTGCCCCATTTGGTGGCCGGCGTCTGGGTGGGCGGCGAAGAACGCGACATCCATTTCGATTATACCAATGAAGGGCAGGGAGCCAACATGGCTTTGCCCATTTGGGGATTGTTTATGAAGAAGGTACATGCCAATCCTGAATTGGGCGTTTCACCCGGCGACACATTCTTTGTTCCTTCAGACCAAACCTATTCTTGCTCGGGAACCGATTCAACCGCTCAACGACAGTCTCGCAGTTCGTCCGGCGGTGAGTCAGACGATTTATAACCAAAACAGCCGGAATGAAGCGAACGGCCGTCGTGTTTGGCGCCACCGGAATGGTGGGAAGTGAGCTGGTCAGGCAACTGCTGGCCGATGAAAGCTATGAACGCGTGGTTGCTGTTGTCAGACGGTCACTTCTTCTCTCGCATCCGGCTCTTGAGCAGGTTTTAGTAGCCGATTACGGCGAACTGCACCGGTACTCAGATCGATTGAACGCCTCGGTCTATTTTTGCTGCATCGGCACTACGCAACGTAAAACCCGGGATAAAGTGGCTTACAGGGGCGTGGATGTCGGTATTCCTGTTCAAATAGCCGATTTGGCGGAGGCATTGGGTGTGCCTGCATTGATCGTGGTCTCTTCCATCGGGGCATCTACTCGTTCCACGAACTTCTACTTAAAAAACAAGGGCGACATGGAATTGGCTGTCCGTGCCGCTTATCCTGGACGGTTGATCTTTGTCCGTCCCTCCATGTTGATTGGTCTTCGCCGGGAATTTCGGTTGAGCGAATGGGTGGCCGGTGTCCTGATGCTTGCTTTTGATTGGACACTGGTGGGCAACCTGTCTAAATACAGTAGCATCTATGTCAGGAAGGTGGCTAAAGCCATGATGCGGTTGGCCGCTTTATCTCAGACGGACCCCATCTACGAAACCCAGGAGTTGAAACGTCTGGCGCATGGCCTGCCGCCTGCTTTCATTAAAGGTCAGACAGCTGGCCATAAAAAGGCAAACCGCTGGTTGATTGCCTTATTTTGCTGTTTGATTGGCATTGGCGTGGTGGTGGGTCATCGGCAATACATAAACCGTCAACGGGTGTTTGGTGACCTGCCTGAGGTTACGGCTCGGGGTGAATTAAGGGCATTGACCCTCTACAGTTCTGTTTCCTACTTTATCTACCGAGACAAGGAAATGGGCTACGAATATGAGCTGTGTTCGCAACTGGCCAAATCCATGGGTTTGAAGTTGAAAATGATAGCCGTACCCAATGTGTCGGCCTTGATGGACAGCCTGGATGCCGGGGTGGGAGACATTGTGGCGTACAACGTTCCACTGACCAACTCGATCAAGTCGAAATACATCCACTGCGGCCGTGAGTTTCTTACACACCAAGTGTTGATACAACGCCTTGACAATCCGGAACTTATAAAGGATGTGACCGGGCTGATTGGCCGAAAGATTGTCGTACAACGAGGTACTCCTTATTACACACGTTTACGTAACCTGAACGAAGAGCTGGGCGGCGGACTGGTCATCCAGACAGTGACCGATGACAGTTTGACGACGGAAGACCTGATTGAACAGGTTGCTACCGGACAAATACCGTATACCGTGGCTGATAATGTCCAGGCTCAATTCAATAAGACCTTCTACAAAAACCTGAATGTGGGTACCTCACTGGGTTTTCCGCAACATGCGTACTGGTTGGTGCGCAAGAAATCGCCCGAATTGGCCGCTGCTGTGACGCATTGGTTTGGCAAAAATGTGACCAGTCAAGCCTACAAGGCCATCAACAAGCGCTATTTTGAATTGAGTAAGGGCTATCCTTCTCCTTTTTTGACCACTGAAAATACGGTTGGACCTGGTGGCCGGTTGTCTCCCTTCGACCTCTTATTCAAGCAATATGCACAACGGCATCAATTGGACTGGCGATTGTTGGCCAGTATTGGTTACCAGGAATCCAAGTACGACTCGCACGTTGTCTCGTGGGCCGGTGCCGTGGGATTAATGCAAATTATGCCGGGTACGGCGCGAGCTTACGGCATTAATCCGGCCTTGCTGTTGGATCCCGAACAGAACGTTATCGCTGCTTGTCGATTGCTGTCCTACCTGGAACGTTATTACGCCTCCACCACGTCTATGGATGATCGGATAAAGATGATGCTTGCTGCTTTCAATTGTGGGGAAATGCATGTAGATGATGCCAGGGCGTTGGCCAGGAAATATGGCAAGAGTCCGCACAACTGGGAGAATGTCTTACATTTCCTGTTGCTCAAACGGCTGCCCAAGTATTACGATGATCCTGTTTGCAAGCAAGGGTATTTACGGGCAACGGAAACAGCGAATTTTGTCACCGATGTGTGGACCCGGTATCAGTATTATATCAGTAAAGGCGTAAAACGATGAATCAGGCGGTTAAACATGAAAGCTATATGCTGGAAGCTTTCAACGAGGCGTTGAGGGGCATGGAAGCAACGAATGGTGGTCCTTTTGGGGCTGTTATCGTGATGAATGGCGATATCGTTGGAAAGGGTCACAATCAGGTCACCTCAACCAATGACCCGACAGCACATGCTGAAGTCATGGCTATCCGTGAGGCGTGTTCAGCCCTTGGTGCATTTAAATTGACCGGTGCAACCTTGTATACTACCTGTGAGCCTTGTCCCATGTGTCTTTCGGCCATCTACTGGGCCGATATTCAGACCGTCTATTTTTCCGCCGACAGAAACGATGCCGCGTCCATTGGTTTTAGCGACAAGTTTATCTACGACGAGTTGGAAAAGCCGCTGGAACTTCGCCATGTTTTCATGAAGCATCTGCCCATGCCTGAGGCAGTTGGCTTGTTTGATCAGTGGACTAAAAAGTCGGACAAGATTCCGTATTGAACTCGAGTGAGAAACGGATTCAACCTGCGTAGGTCTTAGTTGAACAGGTACCGCAACGGATTGAACAGTCGTTCAATCAAGCGGTATTTTCGGATGTCGATGCGTGCCTTTCCGGTAAGTTCGCCGTTCAAAACCAGTTGATTGCCGTAGCTGGTTTTTAGTCGTGAGGGTAAAATAGCCACTGCGGTGAAGTTGGAGTCTGCGTCGGGCAGTAGAGCCGTTGAACGAACCGTAGCCAGCAAGGTGCCAAATTCCAGATGAGGGTATCCATCCAGCAAAATCCGTACGGATTGGCCAATTTTTACTTTTCCGGAGCCTTGTGCCGAATAACGAAGCAAGACGTATGGCTGACCGGTGTTTGAAGGCACGATTGCAAACAACCTATCTCCGACCATGACTTGCTGGTTACGACTACGGGTGGTAGGAAACGTCAACCGGCCGTCGATTGGACTGAACAGCAGGTAGGTTTGCACCCAGCGTTCTATTGCCGAATTTAATTCCTTTAAGGCGGAGAGGTACGCCTGTCTTTTTTCCACAAGCCGTTGTTCTTGTTTGGTTGATTCGTCCTCGATGGTCTGTTTGATGGTATTCATGTCCAAGCTGGCCTCGTAGATGGAAAGGCGAAAGTCCTCTTCAGTTTCTTGTCCGGCCAACACTGTCTGTTCAGATTCCTGAAAGGTTTCAAGGGCAATCACCCCTTTATCAAGCAGTGTTTTATCTCGTTCCAACCGGTTGCGCTGGAGGACGTTTGAGCGCAGTTGGTTGTTTAATTGTCTCTTAAGCACCGACCCGTTCTTTTCCAGCAACCTGAGTTCCCGGCGTAAGGATGAAAGCCGAGAGGCGGTGTTGTCCACGCGTACGCTCAGGTAATAATCGGTGAAACGATTTGCCACCGCCGACCAATACGGTTGCACGTCTCCCAATTGCAAGTCGACGTCGAACACATCGGGTGTGGACAGCAGCTTGTCGAGTTGATGGAGGGTTGAGTCGTTGAGCTGTTTTCTGACACCCAATACGTGCGATTCCAACGCCGGGTTTTCCAGCACGGCAATCAGTTGACCTTGTTTAACGAGCGAAAGGTGACCTGCGTACAATTCCTTGATGCGCGACGTAACACGTGCGGTGAGCCAAAGAGGAGGGCGTGCCGTGGTGATGGTGGCGGTGGCTTCCACGTATTCGGGGAAGTGGATAAAGTAACTGACAGCCAGCAACAGGAACAGGATGGCAATAACCCATCCGCTACCCCATTGGAGGAGCCCTTGCGGTGGTCTTGACAGGATTTCATCCACTTCAGGAGCCATCAGCTCGATGCGTTTTCCTGCGCGCTCGTCTTGCGTGTCCATGATGCGACTTGTAGGATTAGAGTTCCAGTTGATTTTTTACTAGGCGATAATACGCGCCGTGACGGGCAATCAACTCCTCGTGGGTGCCACGTTCGGCTATCATTCCTTGATGGATTACCACGATTTGGTCGGCCCGTCGCACCGTGCTAAGGCGGTGTGCCACCACAACTACCGTACGTCCTTGAAAGAACCCCTCCAGGTTTTCCATAATGCAGCGTTCGTTGTTGGCATCCAAGGCATTGGTGGCTTCGTCCAGAAACAACACTTTGGGATTTTTGTACACGGCGCGGGCAATCAGGATGCGTTGTCGTTGTCCTTGGCTGAGGGAAACACCTTCCGAACCAATCTGGGTATTGTACGAAAGGGGCAGAGACGCTATATAATCGTGGATGTTGGCTGTGCGGGCTGCTTCCCGCAACCGTTCCACGTCGATGAATTCCTCGCCCGGCGCAATGTTGCCGGCAATGGTGTCCGAAAAAATAAAACCGTCTTGCATCACAACGCCGCATAATTTTCGCCATTCCTTGAGTCGGTAATGGGTGAGGCTGTGGCCGTTCAACTTGATGGCTCCTTTGAGGGGTGGATAGTACCCCAGCAACAATTTGACCAAGGTGGTTTTTCCGCTTCCGCTCATCCCCACGATGGCCGTCTGTTTACCGATGGGAATATCCAGCTCAATATCCTGAAGAATGGGATGGATGCCATCGTAGGTAAATCCCAGCTGCTCAAGGTGTATGGAGTCTGACAATTCATCCAAGGTTGGTTTGAGCGTTGAGTCGCTGTCTTCCTCGTCTTGACCTTGTATTTCCGACAAACGGTCCAGACTCAACCGGGCGTCTTGCCATGAGCGCATAAACAGAATCAGTTGTTCAACCGGCGCATTCAACTGTCCGATGATGTATTGTACGGAAAGCATCATGCCCAACGTCATGTGTCCTTTGAGGACAAAAGCGGCAGCCATGGCGGTGATCAGCAGGTTCTTGGATTGGTTCAGCAACACCGCGCCTGAATCTTGGTATTGCCGGAGCGACAGCGCCTTGATCCGGATGCGGAAGAGGCCGGCCTGGATGCGTTCCCATTCCCAGCGTTTTTGCTGCTCACACCCATGCAGCTTGATTTCCTGCATACCCGTGATGAGTTGAATGAGTCTGGACTGGTTTTTTGATTGTTTATCAAAATAGCTAACGTCGAGTTTTTTCCGCTCTTTCATGAAAAAGCTGACCCATGCCACGTAGAGCAGGCTGCCACCAAAGAACACCAGGAATATCTGCCAACTGTAGCACACCAGCACGATGCCAAAAACAAGGATGTTTATGACGGAAAACAAGGTGTTTAAACTGGAACCGGCCAAGAACGATTCAATCCGTTCGTGGTCGTTGATGCGTTGCAACAGGTCGCCCGTCTGCTTGCTGTCAAAAAAGCGCATGGGTAGCCGCATGAGTTTCGACAGGAAATCGGAGACCAGGGCAATGTTGATGCGCGATCCCAGATGAAGTAGTATCCAACCGCGGATAAACTCCAATCCGCTGGCGCTCAGTGTAAACATCAACTGAGCCGCTAAAACCAGGTGGATGAACGAGAGGTCGTTTCCCACAATGCCGTTATCGACAATGGACTGGGTAAGAAACGGCAGCACCAGTTGAAGCAGGCTTCCTGCTCCCAATCCAAGCAGCAACTGGGTAATGTAACGGCGGTAGGGCGTAATGTAAGACAGGAGGATCCGCACACTTTTTGGCTTGATCTCTTTTTCTTCGGTGGAATAAAAAGCAGCGGTTGGTTCAACGACCATGGCAATGCCGATGGTCGATCCGTTCTCTACCGAACACACCCAGGCTGAACGGAAATCGGCAGCGGATAGCGTCAACAGTCCTTCAGCCGGATCGGCTATCTTATAGGTGCATTGTTCACGGTGGCGTTGTACCTCATACAAGACCACAAAATGACGTTGATTCCAGTGAAGGACACAGGGAAGGGGCAATGCATCGACCTGTTCCTGACTCAGACGCAGTGCCGTTGTTCGGAAGCCCATAAATTCGGCGGCTTCGCTCAGGCTATACAGGGATACACCTTGCCGGGTCAATCGGGAATGGTTCCGCACCTGTTCCAACGCGTGACGCTTTCCGTAGTGACCAGCAATCATGCATAAGCAAGCCGGTCCGCAATCCATGGCGTCGAGCTGATAAACAAGCTTGAACGATGATCTCATAGCGAGAGGCTAAGAATGGAGGGCACGTGCTTAGGGTCATCAACCCGCATGCATTGGTAGATGACACCCGTGATGCCGTTCATCAACCCAGGCGTGTACGTACCTTTTCCGGTGACATTGAAGCCGTGTTGAATGCCGCTTTTCACCAGATTGGCGGCTAGCTTTTGATACAAGACCTTTATATTTTCCTCGGAAAAGTAATCGGCGTAATTGATGAGCAGTTCCAAGTTGCCAAAATTCCCGAAGGATAGGTTGTCTCCTCCTTCAAAACCTCTTTCAATACAGGTGTGTAAAGCGTTTTCCACGTCTTTAAGAATATATCGGTCTTTGATGCCACATTTGAGTACCTCCAACCTGGCTAATCCGATGCCGGGGGCTCCGTGCGACCAAGCTGTAGCGTAAACGGTTTGATCGTGTTCACGTTCTGACACGACCGACCGTAGATCGGGCCAGTTTCTGTTGTCGGGGTCAAACAGGTGTGTTTCATACTGAAGGATTTTGCGTACCACGTCTTTGTACCGCTTGGAGCCTGTATACTTGTATAATCGGCTGAAACAGACTGCATAGCCGGAAGCTCCGTGTGACAAACCGGCCAGGGGTTTATTGCTGTAGCTTTTCCACCGAATTTGGTTTTCTGTCTGAATGGAATGGCGAAGCAAGGCTGATCCCATTTTATCAGCCACATCCAGAAAGCGTTGTTCTTTGCCAACCTGGTAGGCTGCAAGCAGCGCCAGGATAAATCCGGCTGACCCATTCACCACTCCGTGGTTATCTTCTGCCAGCATCATATCACAGGGGTTGATTCGCTCCAACCAAGTGAGCGCCAGCATTAACCAGTGGGGGTCTTTTTGAAGCTGTGTCAACTGAGCCATGGTATAGATCAATCCACCCCAACCCGCAAACAAACCCAGTTTGTTGATGGAACACCCCTCGTCAATCCGTGTGATCAATTCGTTCAAGGCCTTATCGGCCACTTCTTGGTATCGTTTGATTCCAGTTTGACGGGAGAGGCAGGTAAAGCAAAGAATTTCTCCGGGCAACCCACTGTACAGATCATAGGACGCGGGAGCGATGGCAAACCGTGTCGACTCGAGGTCAACAGGCATAAACACCATCCAGCTGGCTCTTGATGTGTTGATTGACAGGGTTTCAATCAGGTTGTCGGCCAATAAACAGGCACTTTCCAGCAGTGTAGGTGGTTTGTTTTGTTGAATTTGCAGCGTGGCGGGTAAAGGTGCAGTCGCTTGCTTGATATTCAACAAACTGAGGCTTAGGTCTATGATCCAGCATTGTTGATCCAGGTCTTCGTGTGAGAGATGGTTGATTTTGTGCAGTGCTGTGTCGAAGCCCGATTGCTTGAAGAAGTCGTGCCCCAGACAGGTTTTTCCGTTCCAACTATCCCGGCTGTCTGCTTGGGTATAAAATAGGGGAATATTGCCCCTGCGCAGGTCTTTTTTTTCCGATTCGATAAACGTTGTTGCTTCCGGGTATTCTGTTGATACAACCTCCAACCATTTCAACTGTTTTTCCCTGGCATCCTCACTCCGTAACGTATCGGGGTGTGTGCCTTCTCTGAGTAGGTGACTATAGGTGGCTGTATTTCTGAATAAAAGACGGATCCGGTCGTGTTTGAATGGCTGGAGGTATTCCACGTAGGTGTCTTTATGTTTGAGCAAGAATAGATAGGCCCTGCGAAAACCCTGTTTCAAATCGTTGGCAAAGTGAGCGTTCGGCTCAATGGTCTTGCCATCCAGCAGAGGGAGGTTGAGACTCGAAGAGAACACGCCTTTTTGCCTGCGACAGGTGATTTCACCCAAGGCATTGAGGGAAAAGGATAGAGACGTTTCGGCGGTAATGCCACCTTTTGGATTGCTCAATCCGCTCATGTCGGCGTTTGTGTTGCAATCGACCGCAAAGGTGGTAGGCAGCAATCCCGTTTTTAACACCGAATTGAAGATTCCATTGTGTCTGTCGTTTACTTCAAACGGCATAAACGGATGGAATAAGGTTTCAAGATCGACCGGAATGGGATACTCTCCACACGCAATGAGGTTTTCACAATGAAAATCGGTGGCGTCCAGCGTGTAGAAAAGGGCAAGCCAGATGCCCATTCGTTCGTAGAATCGATGGAGTTGTTCCTCTGTATGACACGTAACATGTGGAATATACTCTACCCAGGCGTGCGTGGGGCGTGATACAATGGCCGGTAACCGCAAGCCGGCGTTCAGTGAGGTGTTCAACCAGTGACAAATGGGTTGCATGTGCTCGTGCAGCGACCTGTTTCTTGGAATGTACAGTAATTTTTGCTGATTATCTACGGTCAGCAGGGTGACTGACTCTCCTTGGTGCTTGTCACCCATATTTGACCGGACAGCATGAATACGGCCAGGTGCTGTGCCACCCAGCACTACACCTCCAATTTCTTGTTCATCGTTCAGGTACCGTTCACACAGGCGAGAATAGTGAAGCATCCAATGGGCTGTTTCCTGCGTCACACGATCGACTAACAAGGGAAAGTGATGGTGAAAGTATTTAACGACAGTATCCTGACTCAGTAAATCAGCGTAAGAAGCCCACTTTTCCAATACGGTGTCACCGTTAAGGCTGTCTTTCGCCAGCAGGAAGTGGGACATGAGCGTGGGTTCAACCAGTGGATACAATCTGTCTGTCAAGCTTGGCCACAGGTTGTCTACCAGATCCTGATGGTTTCCAAAGGAAGGGGTGATGTTGGGGATTTTTTTCAACAAAGCTTCACGCCCTGCTTCCAGGATAGTGGAAAAGAGAGTCAGTGTGTTGTGTAGTAAATTTTCCTGCAGTGGTTCCATGGTTGTAGAAGTTTTGCCTGAGGCCATCATGACCCCAGGCAGGATACTGTTTACTTACCGAAACATTTCAAAAAGTTTGTCAGCCGCTTCTTTTAGGCATTGAATACACGATTTTCCCGACGTGTTGCATTCTCCGCTAAGGGTCTTGATGTAACCTTTTCCGCCCTGGATTTCGGCCATCATTTCCTTGTTGATCACGGAAGCGCCGATTACTTGCTTCATGTCGGCTGATTTCCAAGTTGAAATCACTTGATTCGTTTTCATGGTTGTTGTCGTTGGTTTGTTTGGACTACTGGTTACAGGGTATCGTCCTTCTCCCGTCTCAGGCCTGAGATCCCCGTTCTTGTATATAAATATAAGGTTACGGAAATATGATTACAAAGTAAAGTAAACAAAACATCAATTCAAACTGTTTTTATGTTAAATAGTATGCATAAAAATGTTAAATAATTTAGTTACCTGAGAATCAGTGTGTAGCGTCTGCTGGGAGGCTCATTTGTATAGTTTTAAACGAATGTCTATCTTTGCACCGCTTTCCACCGATTTGTGGAACGTGTGCTTGAACACCACGTAAAAAACAAGAATATGAAGAGAACTGTCTCTGTGGCCTATATGGTCTGCGGGCTGCTGTTTACCGTCTGCCTGATTATCGCTAACATTGTTGAACAAAAGCTAATTCAAATTGGCCCCATCGAGGCTACTGCCGGCTTGTTCATCTTTCCCGTTTCGTACATTGTCAATGACATCATCGCCGAAGTATGGGGCTACCGCAAGGCCAGGCTCATCATTTGGTGTGGATTCGCGATGAATTTTTTAGCCGTACTCATTTTCAAACTGAGTATCTGGCTGCCGGCATCGGCCAATTTTACCAACCAGGATGCCTTCCAACTTGTGTTGGGAAACACGGTACGATTGGTTGCAGCGAGCTTTGTGGCGTTTTTGATCGGCTCTTTCCTGAATGCCTTTGTGATGAGCCGGATGAAAATTCTGCAACACGGCCGCGGGTTTTCGTTGCGTGCCGTGGTTTCTACCTTATTTGGAGAGGGCGCTGATTCGCTGGTGTTTTTTACGTTGGCATTCTGGGGCGTTATACCCAACAACGACCTGTTCACGCTAATAGTGACCCAAATGGCCATGAAGACGGGTTATGAAATTCTAATTTTGCCGGTTACCAACGTGGTCATTAAATACGTCAAGAAGCACGAAGGGGAGGATGTGTACGACATTGGGGTCTCCTACAATCCATTCAAGATAAACCAGTTGTAAAGACACCTCTTTTTTGATACGTTTCAAGTCAAAAAATGGTTTCTTTGTAGTGAAAACAAACAACACCTTGAACCGTAGACTGATGAATATCCTTGAACCAACCACACGACTCAACCAACACCATCGCATGCGTTCGTCCGCCTATACGCTTGTACTGAGTGTTTGCCTGCTGATGTGTGCCGTTACCGCTTCTGCCAGGACCACCCTTGAACTGTCGAAAGGGTGGACGTTTCACAAGGGAGAGGTGCCGGAGGCAGCCCAGCCATCGTATAACGATGCCGCCTGGTCGACGGTCACGGTGCCCCACGATTGGGCCATCTACGGGCCTTTCGACAAGACCATAGACCTTCAGTTAGTAGCGATTGCTCAAAACAACGAACGTAAGGCTACCGAAAAAACGGGTAGGACAGGGGCTTTGCCTTATGTCGGTGTGGGATGGTACCGGTTGCGGTTCAAGCTGCCTGAAACGGGTGAACGGCAAGTAGCCACCCTGCTTTTCGACGGAGCTATGAGCCACCCGACTGTCTATGTCAACGGGCAATTGGCCGGCAGCTGGGGCTATGGCTACAACGCTTTTTTCCTTGATATCACCTCCTTCGTCAAAACAGGTGAAAATGTGTTGGCTGTTCGATTGGAAAACCAGGAGGAATCGTCCCGGTGGTATCCGGGTGCCGGGCTATACCGCCCTGTGAAGCTCATACTGACGGCGCCCGTTCACATCGAAACGTGGGGAACAACCATAACGACCCCCACCATTCAGGACAATCACGCCGTGGTGAATCTGAAGACCAACCTGGCCGGTGTCTCAGCCACTACAACCGGCTTATCGCTGGAAACCATACTGCGCAATCCGGAGGGGCGGGTCATTGAAACCGTGACCACAAACCAACTGATGGGCGCTCAATTCAACCAAACGCTGGACGTGAAGCAACCCGCCTTGTGGTCGCCAGAGTCACCAAGCCTGTACACCGCCACGTTTGTGCTGAAACAAAACGGAACAGTGTTGGATGAAACGGTTACGCGTTTTGGCATTCGTTCCATCAGCTACACGCCTAAAAATGGATTCCAGCTCAACGGTGTCACCCGGAAATTTAAGGGTGTCTGCCTGCACCACGACCAAGGGCCGCTTGGTACCGCCGTCAACGAAGCCGCTCTGCGCCGCCAATTAACCATTCTCAAGGACATGGGCTGCGACGCCATCCGCACCTCCCACAACATGCCCGCTTCCATGCTGCTTGATTTGTGCGACGAAATGGGTTTCCTGGTCATGGATGAGGCCTTTGACGAATGGAAGAAACCCAAGTGCAAAAACGGCTACAACCTGCTGTTTGACGACTGGGCCGAGAAAGACCTGGTCAACTTTATCCGACGCGACAAAAACCATCCCTGTGTGGTCATGTGGAGCATTGGCAACGAGGTGCCCGAACAAAGCTACAAAGACGGCGGCCGCGTGGCTTACTTTCTGAGTGAAATCGTGCGGCGTGAAGATTCCACGCGCCCCGTCACGGCCGGTATGGACCGGGTGGATCAGGCCATCCAATACCAATTTGCCGCTACGTTGGATATTCCCGGACTCAACTACCGACTGCCCCGTTATCAGACAGCCTACGATCTATTGCCGCAAGGATTCCTCTTGGGCAGCGAAACCGCCTCCACCATCAGCTCGCGCGGGGTGTACAAATTTCCCGTCAAACCGGGCAAGGACGTCACCTATCCCGACGGGCAGTGTTCGTCGTACGACCTGGAGGCCTGCAACTGGTCAAACCTGCCGGACGATGACTGGTTTTGGCAGGACGACCACGACTGGGTCATCGGTGAATTTGTCTGGACGGGCTTTGACTACCTAGGCGAACCCACGCCTTACGATGAGCTTTGGCCCTCGCGTTCGTCGTATTTCGGCATCTGCGACCTTGCCGGATTGCCTAAGGACCGCTATTACCTGTACCGAAGTCGGTGGAACACCCAGGCATCCACCCTACATATCCTGCCACACTGGACGTGGCCGGGCCGGGAAGGACAGGTGACCCCGGTTTTTGTCTATACAAGCTATCCTGAAGCTGAATTGTTCGTGAATGGTAAAAGCCAGGGACGGATCCGAAAAGGAACCTCTGGTATGGAACGCTACCGGCTGATGTGGAACAACGTGGTCTATCAACCCGGCACGCTCACTGTGGTGGCCTACGACGCACAAGGTCGGAAACAGGCCACGGAAACCGTGAAAACAGCCGGACAACCCAACCACATCGTGCTTGAGGCCGACCGCACCACGTTGAGCGCAACTGGCAAGGATTTGGCGTATGTCACGGTGAGCGTGGTGGACAAGGACGGGAATCCCTGTCCGACGGCCACCAACCAGCTTTCGTTCAAGGTGGAGGGAGCCGGAACGTACCGGGCTGCCTGCAACGGCGATGCAACTTCACTTGAACCATTCCATCAGCCGACCATGAAGCTGTTTTCCGGAAAACTGGTTGTGTTGGTGCAAACTGCAGAAAAGCCGGGCTCCATCCAACTTCAGGTTACAGGCGACGGATTGAAGCCGGGAATGCTGACGTTGAACAGCCGTTGAACAGCGAAGGGATCACGTTTAGATGGATTTTTTCCTAAAACCACCCTGTTTTTTCAAAAAAAATGGTACTTTGGTCACTACGATAATAGAAACCCGATAAAAGCGAATAAACATGAAATTGAAGTATGGAATGAATCCGTATCAGGATTATGCGGAAGTCATCGACAAAAAGCAAGCACTTAAACTCAGAAATGGCAACCCCAGTGTGATCAATGTATTGGACGCATTGAACGCGTGGCAGTTGGTCAAAGAAATACATCAGACATTACACAAAGAAGCCAGCACGTCTTTCAAGCATGTCACCCCTTCCGGTGTGGCCATTGCCGGGGAACTCAGCGAAAAAGAAAAACAAGCCTACCTGGTCAAGCAAGAATTGTCCCCATTGGCAACCTCGTACGCGAAAGCCCGCGGTACCGACCGCTTGGCATCATTCGGCGATTTCATTGCCCTGAGCCATCCCGTCGACCTGCAAACGGCCCTGCTCATCAAGTCCGAAGTCTCCGACGGCATTGTGGCTCCAGGTTTTACCGATGAGGCACTGGCCATGTTGTCGGCTAAAAAGAATGGTGGCTATGTGGTGTTTGAAATCGATCCCACCTACGAACCCGAAGCAATTGAATCCCGCGAAGTATACGGCATTACCATCAAACAAAAACGGAACAATCTTCGTATAACCGACGAGCTGTTTTCCAACGTGGTGGCTTTGAACAAGGAGGTTACGCCACAAATCCTGAGAGACCTCAAACTCGGTATGTTGACGCTCAAGTATACCCAATCCAATTCCATTTGTGTGGTGAACAGCGGACACGTTATCGGCATCGGTTCCGGACAACAGTCACGCATCCTGTGCTCGAATTTGGCGCTGACAAAGGCCAATGTCTGGTACCAGAAGATGCAGTTGGATTATTCCTTTTTGGATTCCCTGACGGGTCTGAAACGTACCGATATCGACCAAGTGATTGAGCAAAAGCGGCAGGATACTTTTTCCAATGCAATTTTGCTCAATGAATTGAACGGTACGTGTTTGCTGTCCGACGGCTTTTTCCCTCAAAAGGACAACCTGGAACTGGCTCACCAGTACGGCGTGAAATACATCGCCACCCCCATGGGTTCCATTAGGGACAACGAAATCATTGATACGGCTAACAAACTCGGCATCACCTTGATCAATACCGGGGTCCGGTTGTTCCACCACTAAGAAGGAAGACCGCAACGCCCTTTGAACGATAAGTGCAGCATCTTTAACGACTACAACTATGGCAATCCAGATCAATTTTTCAATCGAAGATGGTTTTGAGAAGATGGACTTTGACAAAGTAACCGAACTATTGAGCGGAACCTACTGGAGCAAGGGAATCAGCAAGCAAGAAGTGATGAAAGGGGCTGAAAACTCGGCCTTGGTGGTTGGCATCTTCAATAAAGCCCATCAACAAATTGCCTATTCCCGGGTGATTTCCGATAAAACGCGGTTTGCCTATATCCTGGATGTTATTGTTGATGAGGACTATAGAAAGCAGGGTGTGGGTCAAGCCATGGTCAATTTCATCTTGACCCATCCCGCATTTGACGATGTATACCAATGGCTGTTGATTACAAAGGATGCCCACGGTGTATATGAAAAAGTGGGGTTTGGCTCTGTTCAACGTCCGGGCGATTGGATGGAGATACGAAACGAGCGCCCCGACAGGTAAACTTTCGGCGATTTTCCGTACCTTTGCAGCATCAATTTCATTCCTACTTCTATGGCACAAATCATCGATGATATTTCCAGAACTTTCAACGAGTATTTGCTTATACCCGGATTGACCACCAAGGAATGCACTCCGGATGTAATCAAGTTGAATACTCCTTTGGTTCGATTTTCCAAAGGCAATCAGGCCGATATTCAACTCAATGTTCCGTTTGTTTCGGCCATTATGCAGTCGGTTTCCGATGCCAATATGGCCATTGCTTTGGCAAAGAACGGTGGCCTTTCCTTTATATTTGGATCCCAGTCCATCGATGATCAAGCCGAGATGGTTAGACGGGTTAAAAAGTTCAAAGCGGGGTTTGTGGTGAGTGATGCCAATCTGACCCCTTCGAATACCTTGAGAGATATCATTGCACTGAAGGAAAAGACGGGTTTTTCCACCATAGCTATCACCGAAGACGGCACGTCGAGCGGAAAGTTGCTCGGCATCATTGCGAGTCGGGACTACCGAGCCAGTCATGACAACCTTGATGTGAAAGTCGAGGAATTTATGACACCCTTCCCAAAACTGGTTACCGGCAAGTACGGCATTAGCTTGGAAGAAGCCAACGACATTATCTGGGAAAACAAAGTCAACTCACTTCCCATCATTGATGACAATCAGTGCATGAAATACTTCGTATTCCGCAAGGACTATGACAACCACAAAGAAAATCCAAACGAATTGCTGGATAGCCAAAAACGCTTGTTGGTGGGTGCCGGCATCAACACCAGAGACTACCAGGAGCGCATTCCCAAGCTGGTTGAGGCCGGTGTCGACGTGTTGTGCCTCGATTCGTCCGATGGCTTTTCGGAATGGCAGAAAGATGCCATTCAATTTGTTCGCTCGCACTACGGCAATACGCTGAAGATTGGTGCCGGAAACGTGGTCGACGCTGATGGTTTTAACTACCTAGCTGAAGCAGGTGCCGATTTTATTAAGGTGGGTATTGGCGGTGGATCCATTTGCATCACCCGGGAGCAAAAGGGCATAGGCAGGGGACAGGCCAGTTCTTTGATTGAAGTGGCTCAGGCCCGCGATGACTACTTTGCCAAAAACGGAGACTACATACCCATTTGTTCAGACGGTGGCATTGTGCAGGACTACCACATGGTATTGGCACTTGCCATGGGAGCCGATTTTATCATGATGGGCCGCTATTTCGCCCGTTTTGACGAAAGTCCCACCAAAAAAATGCTCATCAACGGCAACTACGTGAAAGAATATTGGGGCGAAGGCTCCAACCGTGCACGCAACTGGCAGCGGTATGATATGGGAGGCTCTTCCACGCTGAAGTTTGAGGAAGGCGTTGACAGTTACGTGCCGTATGCCGGTAAGCTAAAAGACAACCTGGACATCACCGTTGGAAAAATCAAATCAACCATGTGCAGTTGTGGCACGTTGGATATTACCGAATTGAAACAAAAGGCGAAGATTACGTTGGTGTCTTCGACCAGTATTATTGAAGGCGGCGCACACGATGTTATTTTGAAAGAAACCAAGCGCGATGGCAAGTAGAGCCGTTTGTGTGGGTTTAGACGCTTGAAATACCGTTTTTTTTTGTATTTTTGCACGCGCGTTCGAGCTGTTAGCTCAGCTGGTTTAGAGCACTACCTTGACAGGGTAGGGGTCACTGGTTCGAATCCAGTACAGCTCACTGTCCCACAGTGAAAATGAAGAGGCTGCCTTTTGGGCAGCCTCTCTTTTATGCTTATTTCTCCTAAAAAATATACCGGATTGAAAAGGCACCGCCATCATACCACATGCCAGTATATCCTGAAATATTATATTCCGGTTTCCAGTCCAGACTGATATTGATTGGGAGTTCACGAAAACTATATTCCAACCCTAAAATGCCATCAACACCTAAAGCGGTGTATTGGTCACCCGGTGTCCCCCAATTGGTATGATCTCCGTTATAAAAACCGAGATGCGCCCCCACGCCATAAAACACGTTAAGTCCGCTGACATCGGCAAACTGGTGGTGAATCTCATAAAGTTCCGTAAATTCAATACCTCTCCATCTACTGGATATAAGGGTTTCAAAGGCGGTATTGCTACTGACAAAATGCTTGATAGTTAATCCGTTGAACAAACCGCCACGGAAACCGATGCCTGTTTGATACGCTTGTGAGAAACCGCTGAAGGATACACACAAAAGAAGCAAGGCACTCAAAATAGTTTTTTTCATATTCGTTGATTTAAGTAGATAGATAAAACAGCATTTTTTTTCTCAGTGCGATAGGATTAATCTGGCACCTTTTTTTTTGCGTTGTGGGGTGTCACCCAGCAAAAACCCCCACGGTTCCAGCGACTCAATATTGTCGCAGGTTAATTTGACAATGGCCAACATGGGTAGCGCCAAGAACATGCCGGGGATGCCCCAGATTGCATTTCCTACCAATACACCGAAAATTGAGACCAAGGCATTGATTTTTACCTTGGAAGCAACAATTTTTGGCACAATGTAATTGTTGTCAATCAATTGAACGATGTACATTCCAATGAGTACATAGACCGCATACCATGCTGATGATTGGGTAGCCATGGCTACTGCCATAGGAATGCCGACGCCAACGATTCCACCTAGGTAAGGAATCAAATTTAACAGTGCCGCAAGAACCCCCAGCAACACAGCGTACGGAATGCCTAGAATCAGCAAGACGGCAACATTCAACACGCCAACGAGGACGGTTTCAATGAGAAGGCCTACCAGGTATTGTTGAATCAAACGCTTCGTCTGACTGATCACTTTTTTTGCCTGTGCGTTTCTCGCTTTTCCAGACAGTTGATAGAGGAATCCCATGAGGCGGGGCTTGTACAGCAAGAACAGAAAGATGTACACCGGCAAGAGGAAAAACAGGGTGAGAGTACTCCCTACCGTCAGCAGTGTGCTGCCCAATGCGGCGCGTTGTATGCCGATGAGTTCATTTTGAGTTTCAAGCAGCCATTGATGAATTTTATCAGGATTGACGTTGATTCGTGTTGAAACCTCACCAATGGCTTGGTTAATCAACACGGTTGTATTTTTTACGAGAAGTGGCCATGAATCAGATAATAAACTGATCTGATGAATGATGGCCATTGTCAATCCAATAAGGATTGACAAGGAAACAACAATCGTAAGGAGTATGGACACGATGCGATTCAACTTAAGGCGCTCCATTAAATCGACCACCGGACTAAACAAAATGGCAATGATGCCGGCGAAAACCAGGGGTACGAGAAGGGATTGAGCAACGATTAACACGAAGATCAGTGCAATAAACCCCAGCAGGATCACGACCCCTTTAATTGACAGGGGAATACGATGGTCAGCATTAATCGGTGCCATGGTCTTTGCAGGTCTTCGGAAAAAAGCCACGAAACAAGAGCCGACCTAAAAAGGAAAGCTTCGCGGATTGCTGTGAAATAAGTGTGGTAGCAAGCAGTTGCAACACCGATCCGATAACATGTCGAACGGGATTTCCGTTTTTTCCCGAAACCCATTTTTTGATTAAATAACCTGAGAGCACCTCCGCCGTTTTTGCAACGAACGAATTGTTTCCCACTGAAAAGGGAGAGGAAAGATTCATGTATTCCTCAAGGCGATTTATCGGGTTTAGCTGAATGATGGACTGCAAAAAGACTTCTTTGAGCAGAATGCCTTGTTCCACTTTATCCGATTCTAACTGTCGGATGGCCTCTTTAAGCTCTACGGCGTTTGTGATGGTTTCCATTACCTTTTAGCGTAAAAGTGTTTTGATCATCTGTTGACGAATGTTTCGCTTGATCCTTTTGTAAATAAAGAGGCGAAAAACGAGCACCAAAAAGACGTAGAAAGCTCCAATCGCCAAGAATCCCAGAAAAAGATCACCCATAAGTTTCCCAAGCCAAATGGCTAAACCAATATGTAAGAAAAGTAGGGCAAACAATGAAACGCTAAGGATAAAGGTCATGGGGAGAACTGTTGACACCCACTCCGAGATTTTATCCACGGACTTGAGTTTCAACAGCTCCATCGTTGTCTTAAGGTATTCGATTGCCCTTTCTAGCAGGGTTTCGAACAGTGTTAACATAGATCCCATAACAGTTTTTGATTAAACCTTTTCGGCTTTAACCTCTTTTTCAATGGTTTTCCCTGTTGCCCTTGCCTTTTCCGCAAAGTCGGTCACATCTTTCTTTACGTCGTTGAATTTATCGGTAATCGTATCTAAGATGTCCATGATTTTTTCCGTCATGTCATCTGTGATCATTTCACCTTCTCTGATCATTCTTTTCCGCGTCCTAACACCTTTGTCGGGTGCAAACAAAACGCCCAATAAGGCTCCTGTGGCCAATCCGGCCACTACGCCTAAAACTACTTTTTCTGTACTCATCTGTGATTGTATTTAAAACGATTATGAAATTAGAGTGCTACACCAAGCGTTATCTGACCGGTGACGTTTTTGTAACGAGGCGTCGTTGAGGTGCCGTCTCCGTTGTTGTTGAATAAATCCCAGCCGACACGACCGCTCAATACTAAAATCTGATACCGTAAATCCAATCCCATGGCTATTCCAAAGGTGTTTTTGCGGATGTTTTCGTTGTCGAATTCTTTCTCAACCTCGCTGTTAGTAATGGGAGTTACCAACTTATTTGTTTGCTTGATCAAATACGAGTACTGCGGCCCAAGAAGCAATGTGGTATATTGAGTCGGTTTGACGGCAAAGAAGACAGGTATGTCCACATAATTGGAGGTACGTGTCATTGTGTAATCAAATCCAAGCACAGTACCGGTAGACGTGTATCCTTTTTGAGAAAACATAACTTCCGGTTGAATACCTATAAAAGTGCCAATGGGCAAATGCATGAAAACACCGGCTGCCAGACCGGTCTTAGGACTTGACGAAAATTCATCGCCTTCAGAATCGTACACATTGGAGATGTTCAAACCGGCCTTTGCTCCCAACAAAATAGTAGGTTTAGCCTCTTGAGCATTCATTGAAACGGACATAAATACACCTAAAATGAACAAGTAAATAATTCTTTTCATGCTGCTTTGTATAATGCAAATGAATGTAAATTGAACCCCTTTGAGTTCGATATAAAAGTAGGGCAGGTCGCAATCATGGCCGTTACACAACTCGTCAAATATGTTACATGATTCCCATGTCAAGCCTAAAGCCAAGCACTGTAGATTGTATGCTCCGTGTGGTTGAAGTGGCGTTAAAGTGGCTATTGGCCGGCGATTGTCGGTGAGGACTACCATTTTCTCGGTTAATAGTGCACAATCAGTGGTAGTAAATTCGTTGTTCTTTACTATTTTTGAAGGAAGTTCTTCAGGTAGTAATAGTTTATTAGTTAGTAAAGGTATGAATGGTTTAAGAGGAGTTTGGTTGCCGATAGTCACGCCGTTTTTAGATACTGAAATTGATTACAGTTCGTACAAGAAACTGATAGATTATTACGTCACAAAAGGAATAAAAGGATTGACGCCCAATGGTACGACGGGCGAATGCCCAACCATTGAGGAATATGAGTTGGAGAAGTTGCTGGACAAGACCGTTGAATGTGTGAATGGTCGGTTGCCCATCTATTTTGGATTGGGGGGGAACAACACCCATAAGCTACTGAAGCAACTCAAACTCGTCGAAAAATACAAGGTGGAGGGCATTCTTTCCGTGTCCCCGTATTACAGCAGACCCGACCAAAACGGCTTGTTGGAGCATTTTACGGCTATTTCCGATGCGACCGATCTGAACATCATGATTTACAACATTCCGTACCGAACCGGCAGGAATATGGAGAACGAGACACTGCTACGATTGGCGGAACGCGGAAACATTGTCGGGGTTAAAGACTCATGCGGGAGCATCCTTCAGACAATGGAGTTGTTGGCCAATCGACCGGAAGGTTTTTCTGTTTTCACCGGTGAGGATGTGCTGTTTTATCTGAATCTGGCTCTTGGAGGAGACGGAGGCATTCTGGCTTCCTCACACCTGGAAACGGAAAAATTTGTTTCCATGATGGAATTGATGGACAGGAACGACCACAAGGCAGCATTGGAATGCTGGAGAACCATTGAGCCGTTCATACACTTGCTATTCAAAGAACCCAATCCGGCACCGCTTAAGTATTGCCTGGCGAAAATGGGGTTGATCAGCAGTGCTGAACTCCGATTGCCATTGACAGGCATATCGGAAGCATTAAAACAAGAATTGAATCACGTAGTTTCGTTCAGATAATACAATCGTTGACCTATGAAAAAGTGTATGTTTCCTTGTTTGATACTTAGTTTATCAACACTGCTTGCCGGTTGTTCGTCCATGGAAATGATCAAGAGCAACATGGATTCAAGGAGTTATTCCATGTCGTATGTGATGGATTCAATTGCACCAATAACCAAGAAAATCAGTTCGGTCGCCATTGGATCGGTATCGTTCGATCCTACGAAGATGGGCGATAAAACACAGATAATGAAGGAAAAGCGTTTCCTATTTCCCTTAGGCATTATCAATGTATGGGAATATCACGACCAGTGCATTCAGGGGCGGTCAATGTTTAAAGATGATCTACCCTCATTTTTACGCACGTCGTTGGCACGCGAAATCAATCATTCGGGATTGGTTACGGTTGATACGAACAAGCAATCGGAGTATTCGATTGCGTTGTCGATCGATAAAATCGACTCCGAAGGGTTGTATAAAAGATCGGGTATTTCGCTGTTTGTCTTTACCTCGCGATCGGAGATAGCCGGTCCTGCGGTTTCAACCTTAACCGTTTCCTACACACTTAAAAAGGGAGACCAGGTAGTACGGCGTAATACCTTCAGTTCCAGTAAAACAACAGAGTGGATCAATCGAAAATACATCGACAACGCAACCATGCAACGAGATTATGCAGCCAGCATGGTAAAGGCGACTGCCTACAATTTCAAGAATGCCAGCGGGTTGATTGTGGCTGATTTAAATGATTATTTCGGCAAGCAACCGCGCTAAACAAATCGTCAGCCACTTAGTAGCCATCAAAAATAGCTAGACCCGTCCCAGCAATGGGTACACAATCTTTTCTTGGGTAAGCCGATGGCTTTTACCAGATCTTCCAGGGTTTGGAAACGCAGGGATAGGTAAGGGGAGGACAAGTTACTTGCATGTGCACTTTTTCGAGTAAGGCCGTTTCAAGGGAATACCGGCCACAAAGTCGGCTTTATTGGTGTCGCGTTTGGCTAAGGAAGCACCGCAGCGGTAGCGGCACTCGTCCACGTTGATACCTTCGTAGAAAGAGGGTGGATTACCTCGCCTGGGCCGATGTAGGTGTCAATTTCGTACCCTAGATTTGAGAAAGAACACGTTTCGAACGCAACGGCATATCCTTCCGCTTTCTTGCCGATGATGATGGGTGTCCTGCCCAACTTGTCGCGGGCTGCTACGAGTCCATCTTCTCAATACCCTCCAAGGCTCGTTTCGGAAAATGTGTGGTGCTTGCTCAGGAAGTAGGCTTCCAGTTCATCTATATTGACGATTTTGCTTACCGTAACAACAGCGAACCGTCCCAAATGCGAATTAACCACGATGGGTTGGGCTTCCGTGTCGCTGATAACCCCTATGCCGCTATTACCGGTGAAGTGCGCAATGTCATTCTCAAATTTGTTGCGAAAATACCCGTCTTCCAAGCTGTGGATGGCGCGTTGAAATCCATTTTCCTGGTTGAAAAAGGCCAAACCGTCGCGTTTGGTTCCGAGATGGGAATGATAATCAAACACGTTTTGAGGCGAAACGTAAAAAACGAATAAAAAACGTAAATAAATAGTGAAAATCACTATATTCGCATAAACCATAAACCCCTGTACCATGCGCTGGGAACTACTAACAGAAAAAAAGTTCAAGACTCAACTTTTTTTAGTTTTGTTTCTTATGGGAGCCCTCGTCATTGCGGGCAGTCTAGTGTATGTAAGTTACCAGAAGAATTTGACAAGAGAGAGAAGTCAGCAGACTATTTCGGCGATTACATCATTAAAGGTGACACAACTGGTTCAATGGAACGAGGAAAGACTGTCGGAGGTGACGTTTTTTTCCACCTCACAACCCGTTCTGCGATTTGCTTTGCCTGTCATAGCGGGGGACAAAGACAAGGAGCCGATGTTGAGAAAGACCCTGCAGCATATTTTGAGCAACAACCGGTACGATGATATTGCTATCTTGGACAAAAACGGTAAACTATTGTTCAGTGTAGCCTTAAAAAAACACCCCATAGATCCGAACAACAAGGAAATCCTGGAAAGGGTGTTGCAAACAAAAAAGGTAGCCTTTAGGGATTTTTACCTCAGCCCGATAGAGGGAAAATCCATGGCTTTTTATTTAGCGCCGGTATTGAACGACCGGTCGGTTGTGGTAGCCTACATGATTTTCATGATAGACTCATACGATTTTATATACCCCTACATTAAAAAATGGCCTGTTCCGAGTTCAACCGCAGCATCCTATTTGGTAGAAAAGGCCTCGAACGCCATCAACTTACTGAGTCCACTACCTGGCTTAAAGCAGCATAGAATACCCTGTCGTATTAATAGAGACAGTCTTGATGACATTGCCTTGTCCGTGCTGTCGGGCAAGGAAGGCTTCAGCGAAGGAAAAGACGCGCAGGGTGTCGAAGTCTTGGCTTTTTCCCAACGCGTGCCGGGTACTGAATGGATTCTCATCTCGAAAGTGAGCAAAAGCGAGTTGTTTGCCGATTATTACCACATACAAGGATTGGTATTCTTGTTTGGCATTACGTTTTTTCTGCTGTTATGGGGGGGTATCGTGTGGGTGTATAGAAATCGGCAACAACGCATGTACGAGGAATTATACAGGAAAAGTGTAGACCTGCACCATTCACAGGAAGAATTTGGGGCAACCCTTTACAGCATTGGCGATGGGGTGATAGCAACTGACGAAAAAGGAATCGTTACCCGCGTGAACATGGTTGCTTCCACAATGACAGGGTGGTCGGAAACAGAAGCCATCGGAAAGCCCATTGAGGAAATATTCCTTATCCTCAACGAGGAAACCCGCCTTCCCGGGGTGAATCCGGTTCGTTTGGTTCTTCAACAAGGAGGCAAAGAAGGGGTAATCAGAAGCATAACATCCCTGTTTGTATCACGGGATGGCCGCATTGCCACTATATCAGACAGCTGCTCACCCATTAAGGGCCCGGATGGCAAGGTGTACGGTGTGGTGTTGGTCATTCGGGACCAAACAGAAGAGCAAACGAGCAAGAGACTGGTGGAAGCCAGACTGAGCCTGTTTGAATATGCAATCCAACACGATCTGAAGGAATCGTTAGCGTTTATGATGAAAAAGACTGGGGAACTGTTTAACAGTCCGTTGTGCCTGCTACTTGTTGTTACGACTAAGAAAGGAGAAAGAAATCTGCAGCCTGTTTTGGAGTCTGACAACCAACGTGTTACAGAGAATCCTGCCTTATTTAACTTAAAGACGCACAGTCTTTGGACAAGGTGTCTGGATACCCTGCTTCCAGCTGTGTTCGACGACAAACACACGGAGTCATTACGTACTTCAGCCATCAAAAATGCATTGGTAGTGCCTGTTTTAAGAGACAATGTGCCGGTGGCCTTGTTAGGACTGGCAAACCGACCGGGCGGATACGAGACAGCCATCGTGCAACACATAAGCTATCTGGCCGACGTGGTTTGGGAGATTATAAACGAAAAACAAAAAGAATCGTTTCTGTTGGAAAGCGAAGACAAGTACAGACGTTTGGTCAACCAAATGCAAATTGGCTTGGCGTTGCACGAACTGATTATGGAAAACGGAGTGCCTGTCAATTACCGTTTTCTGGAAGTCAATCCTAGTTTTGAAAAGTTGACCGGCTTTACCCGTAAGCAGTTGATTGGAAAAACGGTGTTGGAGGTGATGCCCGATACCGAACCGTTTTGGATAGAGAAATACGGCCGAGTTGTGCTGGATGGAAAGCCTGATGTCTTCGAAAATTATGCAAGTGCACTCGGAAAATACTTCAGTGTCATCGCTTACCCCATCAGTTCCATGAAATTTGCCACGATTATTGACGATGTTACTGAACAAAGACGCATGATTGATGCGCTGCGTTCCAGTGAACAAAGTTACCGTGAATTGATCGACAACATCAATGATACGGTATGGATTATGGAAACTGATGGAAGCTTGATCGATGTAAACAAGGAGGTGATTCGGCAATTGGGGTATTCAAAGGAGGAAATTTTACAAATAGGATTGAATGGGATCGATGCCAAAATGTCAACCGACGAAATGGAGATTATGATAGCCGCTGTAGCGAGCGGGGTTTCGCATATTTTTGAGACCATCCATCGGACAAAAACCGGCCAATTGATTCCTGTCGAAGTAAATGCGGGTCGTGTCAACTATATGGGGAAGCTGATGGCTGTATGCATTGCCCGCGACATCACTCAGCGAAAACGTGCCGAAGCCTTCCAGCACTTGTTGTACGAAATAGCCAGCTTTTCTACGGGCTCCGGCACCCTGGATGCGTTGTTGGTTTTGGTGCGCAACGAATTGGATAAGGTTATGAACGCCAATAATTTTTATGTGGCACTGTATCAGGAAGTAACCAACAGCTTGGATGAACTTGTTTTTGTCAACGAGAAGTTTACCGCTCATTCATGGCCGGTTGAGGGTACGTTGTCAGGCCATGTACTTAAAACAGGAAAAAGCCTGCTGTTGTGTGGTGATGAACAGCGCGAATTTATGCGCATGAACAACATTGAGGTCGTTGAGAATCCACCTTCGTGCTGGTTGGGCGTACCCCTTCTCCTGTCTGATGACCGAATGGCTATAGGAGTTTTGGTGCTGCAACATTATTCGGATTCGCATGCCTACGACAACAGCAACCTTCAAATTCTGGAGATGGTGGCCCATGAATTGAGCGTGGTCATCCAACATCAGCGCATCATCAATGACTTGATTAAGGCCAAGGAAAAGGCTGAAGAAAGTGATCGGTTAAAGACAGCCTTTCTCGCTAATGTCAGCCATGAGATCCGCACTCCGATGAACGGCATTCTCGGGTTTATCGAGATGCTGGGCGATTCAGAAACAGAGCCAAAAGAGCGAGTCGAGTACCTTGAAATTGTGAACAAATGCGGACAGCGCTTGCTGGCAACGATAGATGACATCATCGAAATCTCACGGATTGAAGCCGGATTGATTGAACTTCATCCCTCGGAAACAGACTTGGCTGAAACCATGCATTTCCTCCATTCGTTTTTTCAACCGATTGCGCAGGAAAAGGGCATTGATTTGATCGTGGAGGATTACGTGAAGGGCAAGCAGGCCATCGTCACTATCGACAAGTTTAAGCTGGATGGTATCCTGACCAACTTGTTGAATAACGCCGTGAAATTCACCCACACAGGTCGTATCCTTTTCGGAAACTCACTTCAAGGTGACGACATTCTTTTTTACGTGAAAGATACGGGTATTGGTATCCCACTCGACAGGCAGGATGCCATTTTTCAACGATTTGTGCAAGCCGACCTCACTTCGACACGACCCTACGAGGGGTCAGGATTGGGCTTATCCATTATTAAAGCCTATTTGGACAAGATGGGCGGTCGAATATGGGTGGATTCAGTGCCTAATAAAGGGAGTACCTTCTATTTTACCCTACCATACAAGCCTGTCGTCGTTCTTCCTCATCCAAAAAGGGAAGAAGCTCCTGTTCATGTAAATACCGGGACTGTGACAATCTTGGTGGCTGAGGATGACCCGATCAGCTTTATCTATTTGGAAACCTTGTTGAAAAGAGAGGGATATAACGTCTATCATGCAAAAAACGGACTGGAAGCGGTGAAATTAGCCAAACTTCATCCTGCTTTAGACGCTATTTTGATGGACTTAAAAATGCCGGAGATGAACGGATTAGAGGCTACTCGGCTGATACGTCAATTCAATCAGACAGTGCCCATTATCGCACAAACAGCTTTTGCGTTTACCGATGACAAAGAAAACGCAATGGTGGCCGGATGTACCGATTTTCTAACCAAACCCACCAGCCGCGAACAGTTGCTACTGTCTCTCCAGTTGCACGTGACTCGTTTAAAAAAAGACACACTAAAAACGGATACTAAAAAATAAAAAGTCATGAAAAAGAACCATTTTTTCTCACTATCTCTTTTTGCAGGAATACTGCTGGTAGCATTTTTGGCTAATCCAGTTTACGCCCAAACACCACAGAAAACGGCAACAACATCCATTCCGAAAGACGTGTATGCCGTTTTTAAGAACTCATGCATGGTTTGTCATGGAACGGGTGGAGGACAGTTAACCCTGTCCGTGTTGAATTTTTCCAAATGGGATCAGTATAAAACGGCACAAAAAGCTAAAAAAGCCGCAGCCATTTGTGTTATGATAACAAAGGGGGTTATGCCGCCACAGTCTTTTCAAAAAGCAAATCCAATGACCGTGTTAACCACTGCTCAAAAAGAGTTGATCTGCAACTGGAGTAGAACCGTGATTTCGGCAAAAAAATGACCATGAAAAATCTAAAGACAACGTATATGGGGATTGAATTAAACAACCCCATTATTTTAGGTGCCTGCAATTTGTCTAAACATATTGAGTTGCTAAAAGAGGCGGAAGAACGAGGTGCGGGTGCCATTGTGTTTAAATCCTTATTCGAAGAACAAATACAACTGGAAAATTTGCAATTGGATGAAAAACTCATTGAATTCAATGATATTCATGCAGAAATGCTGACAATGCATCCCAAAATTGACTATTTCGGCTATGAAGAACACTTGCTCAATCTTAGAAAAGCGAAGGAAAGCTTGTCTATTCCGGTAATAGCCAGTTTAAATGCTGTCAATGAAGACACCTGGATTGACTATGCCAAATTAATCAGTGAGACCGGCGTTGATGGAATCGAACTAAATTTTTACCAGGTTCCTATGGATTTCACTAAAGAAGCGAGCGTAATTGAAGAGGAGCAAGTCACTATCGTGAAAAAAATCAAACAGTGTATCTCAATACCTGTGAGCGTGAAATTAAGTTCAGATTACACAAATACCCTGAATTTTATCAAAAAGATGGATGAGGCAGGCGTTGATGCAGTGGTGCTGTTTAATTCTTTTTTTCAACCCGATATTGATACGAAAAAACAGCAACACGTCAAATCGTTCAATTTCAGCAAAAAAGGGGACTACAAGAAATCGTTGAGATTCGCTGGATTGTTGTACGATAAGATCAATGCTGACATCTGCAGCAGTCATGGGGTATTTACAGGGGATGATGTTGTTAAATTGATCTTGTCAGGTTCATCCTGTGTGCAGGTTGTCAGTAGCATTTATAAACACGGCATGATACAGATCGAAACGATAAAAAAGGAAGTGGAAGAATGGATGGATCGTAAAAATTACAGCAGTATTGATGAGTTTAGAGGTAAACTATCTTCTAACAAGCTTGCAACGAGTTCCCTGGTTTACGAAAGATCGCAGTACGTTGATTTGTTGATCAATTCCGAGAATATATTTGGTGATAAAACAACTTGATAATAAACGAATATGATTTTCACTGATTTCAATCCTCAAAAAGATAAGGTGCTTCGAATTATCGATAACAAGGGGAAGGTTCTTAACAAGGAACTGATGCCTGATATGGATGATCAAACACTTATTCAGGCCTATAGGTCGATGCTTTTTGAACGTGTTGCTGATGAAATGGCTGTATCGTATCAGCGTCAGGGAAGAATGTATACCTATCCGCCAAATTATGGTCAGGAGGCAATTCACATTGCCGCCGGAATGATACTAAGAGAAAATGACTGGCTGGTGCCGGCCTTTCGTGAATTGGGTGTCATGTTGGCAAAAGGTGTGAGCCTAAAAGAAATTTTCCTGTATTATAAAGGAAACGAACTGGGAAGTAAATTTAGTAAGGCGAATCACGTACTGCCCATTTGCATACCCATCGGTTCTCAATTTCTCCATGCGGCCGGGATAGGTTATTCGATTAAATACACCCAAAAAGATGAGGCGGTTTTTGCCTTTATTGGTGACGGCGGCACTTCGGAAGGCGATTTCAGCGAAGCACTCAATGTTGCCGGCGTATGGAAGGTGCCGGTCATTTTTACCATTCAGAATAATCAGTACGCCATTTCAGTTCCCGTTAAAAACCAGACGAATGCAATCAATCTTGCCGTTAAATCAATGGCATTTGGCATTCCGGGAATCAAGGTAGACGGGAATGATTTTTTTGCCATGTATGTAGCATACAAGGAAGCGTTGGCCTATGCGCGTGCAGGAAAAGGTCCGGTTTTGATTGAAGCCTTTACCTACCGAAAAGGAGCGCATACAACGTCGGACGATCCAACGAAATACAGAACAAAAGAAGAAGAACTGGAGTGGGATAAAACAGATCCATTGAATCGGTTGAAACTGTACATGGATGACAAAGGCATTCAATACGGCGACGAGAAAAAGCTGATTGAAGCATACAAGCAAGAGGGCGAAAAGCAATTCGCAGAGGCTGAAAACATACAGCCTTACGCACTTGAAGATGTATTTAAATACATGTATGTAGATACGCCCGATGATTTGAAGCAACAAAAAGAAGCATACGAACAATTTTTACGTTGGAAGGAGCATAAACAATGAGCATAATGACAATCGTGCAAGCCATTAATAATGCATTGGACATTAAGCTTGCAGAAGATAAAACAATTGTGGTTTACGGTGAAGATGTCGGAGTGGAAGGTGGCGTTTTCAGAGTAACAGAGGGATTGCAAAAAAAATACGGCAGTGACAGGGTGTTTGATTCACCCCTTGCCGAGTCGGCCATTGTAGGAGCCGGGTTGGGCATGGCATTGTCGGGATTGAGACCCGTTGTCGAACTCCAGTTTGATGGTTTTTCGTATCCGGCCTTCAATCAACTCATATCGAATGTTTCCCGCATGCACAATCGCTCAAGGGGGATGTATAACGTACCCATGGTCATTCGATTCCCCTATGGTGGTGGAATCAATGCCTTGGAACATCACTCAGAAAGCCCGGAAGCATTCTATGCACACATCCCCGGACTTAAAGTGGTCATTCCTTCAACACCACACGATGCAAAGGGTTTGATGATTGCTGCCATTGAAAGCAATGATCCGGTTGTTTTTATGGAGCCCAAACGTATTTACAGGGCCATTAAACAAGAAGTGTCGACGGAAAAATTCTCGATACCCATTGGCAAGGCCAACGTATTGACCGAAGGGTCTGATGTAACCGTCATCGCGTTTGGCGCCATGATCAGAGAATGCCAAAAAGCAATGGTGATGGCCAAAGATGCAGGTATTTCCGTCGAATTGATCGACTTGCGAACCATCTATCCCATTGATAAAGAAACCATACGAAACTCGATAAAGAAAACAGGACGCGTTATCATTGTAGCTGAAGCACCAACATCATTCAGCGTTGGTGCCGAACTGATGGCCATTGCCAACGAGGAGGCTTTCTTGCACCTCGAAGCACCACCGAAAAGAGTGATGGGTTTTGATACCATCGTTCCACTAGCCCAAGGGGAATCGTTCTATATGATAACACCCGACCGTATTTTTTACGAAATAGAGCAAACCGTCAAATTTTAACGTTCTTCCCATGAGATATATATTCAATTTTCCGGATATCGGCGAAGGGCTCGAAGAAGGTACTGTACTGGAATGGTATGTGCAAAAAGGGCAGGCTGTACAAGCAGGAGATGCGCTCGTGAAAGTGGAAACAGACAAAGTGGTGGCTGATATTCCCTCACCAAAAGCAGGAACCATTGCGGCAACCTTTGGAAATATAGGTGAGGTGATTCATGTAGGAAACCCCCTTGTGGAAATCGAGATGGAAGGGGTCTATGGCGAGCGAGCGGTTGAAATGGCAAAAGCACCTCAGGTGATAGCCGTAGAAGAGGAAAATGCGGCTGTGGTAGGCACGCTGGAAGTTGCCGGTAACACGGCCTATTTACCGGCTAGTACTGAGAATGCTGCAAAACCGGTTGATGAGCAGCCAAAGCGCAACGTGTTGGCTACGCCTCTTGCCAGGGCCATGGCAAAGGATTTATCGCTAGACATCAATGAAATAATAGGTACAGGGCCTTTTGGAAGAGTGAGCAAAGTGGATATAGAAAATTACCATGCATCCAAACAAACACGTGTAAACCAGGTGGCAGACACCCTAGCGCCAAACGAATCTGTAACATACGAGCCGCTGACACAGATACGGAAAACCATAGCTAAACGCATGCTCACGTCGAAGTTAAACGCTGCTCACATGACGGTGTTTGAGGAAGTGGAACTCTCAGAGTTGGTGCGAATTCGGGAAAAGTACAAAAAGATATATGCCGAAAAAAATGAAAAACTGACCTTTCTTCCGTTTATCGTGAAAGCAACCGTTCTTGCGTTAAAGCAGCATCGGCAGCTCAATGCACAACTGGATATGGAAAATGACCGCATGATCTACAACAACAACTATCATATTGGTATTGCAGTAGATACAGCCGAAGGTTTGGTTGTTCCGGTCATTCATGATGCCGACCGATTGTCTATTTTTGAGATTGCGCAGCGCATTTCAGTTTTATCGGAAAAAGCGAAAGATAGAAAACTGACACTCGAGGAATTGAAAGGTGGTACATTCACCCTTACAAACTATGGATCAATAGGCGGTATTTTTGCTACTCCGGTTATCAACTATCCACAGGCAGCTATCTTGGGCATAGGCCGGATGGTGAAAAAGCCGATTGTGAAAGAAGACCAACTAACCATTGGAAATGTATTATCCCTATCGCTTTCAGTCGATCATCGGATTGTAGATGGAGGAGAAGCTACCCGGTTCTTAAATACATTGATGAACTATCTTTCGGAACCTGTTTCGCTCATGATGGAATAAGTAAACAATCAACTAAGACTACCTATGGACTACGATGTATTGATTATTGGTGCCGGACCTGCCGGATACGTTTCTGCCATCAGAGCCGGGCAATTGGGATTAAAAACCGTACTTGTTGAGAAAAAACACATGGGCGGCATGTGTCTTAATTGGGGGTGCATACCCACGAAAGCGATACTGGAAAGTGCACGGAATTATGATAAGGCAAAGCACTTGGCTGCATTTGGAATTGATGGTATTGATGAGAAAAAACTGTCATTCAACTGGAAAAAAGCAAAAGACAGGTCGAAGGGCATTACCCGAAGACTTACCGCCGGAATATCGTTTTTGTTGAAAAAAAATGGAATCGAAGTAGTAACCGGTACGGCCCGACTGGGTGCTGATCATACGGTTTATGTTGACGATAAAAAAATAACCGCAACAACAATTATTATTGCAACAGGTTCCAAGCCGGCTGCTATGGATGCAACACTAAACGCTGCGCCGGTTGTGGAAATGGAAAGTCTATTTGAACTCGAAACCATTCCTGAGCATATTGTAGTAACCGGTAATCAAGTTTCAGCCGTCGAAATGGCACAGTTTTTTAAACTGATTGACAAGAAAGTTACACTTGTTGCCAATAGCCGTTCCTTCTTAGTGGGATTGGATCAATTTCTGATTGATTACATCAGCAAAAAACTGAAGGCTGAAACGATTGATTTGATGGTTGATGCTTACCCTGAGAAATACGAGAAGGGCGAACTTTATGTGGGTGGATTACCCATAACATGTGACGTGTTGGTCAATTGCAATTCGCGCAAAGCCATTTTACCCGAAAGCGAAATGCCACTGGAACTTACCGAACGTGGCTTTATAAAAACCGATGATCGTTTTGAAACGAACATAAAGGGTGTGTTTGCCATAGGTGATGTCAGTGGCAAAAGTTTTGTGGCCCATGTGGCTTCGGCGCAAGGAATTTATGTGATTAACTCCATCAAAGGAATTAACCTTCCTTTCGACGGTTCAACGTATCCCATCAACGTGTACACCAGTCCGGAAATTGCACAGATTGGATTGACCGAGCAAGCCATCATTGAAAAGGGGTATGCGTACAAAATTAGTGAGTTTCCTTTGTCAGCAAATGGAAAAGCACAAATCGAAGGCAATACGGATGGGTTTATTCGCATGCTTTCCGACAAGAAATATGGAACGGTTCTTGGCGTTCAAATCGTTGCGACCAATGCCACCGATATGATTGCAGAAGCCGGTGCTTATATAAGAATCGAAGGTTCTGTGTACGATGTTGCCGCTACCATTCATGCTCATCCTACGGTTTCAGAAATTTTTATGGAAGCCGGGTTTGATGCCTTTGATAAAGCCATACATAAGTAGGGCTTATGATTAAAACAGTCGATTATTGTCTCCCGGATAGTCAGTTGCTGGATAAAAAAACCAATCAATACATCATTTGGATTCCGGATGCTGTTTACATTGTACTAGGAGCTTCCAACGATCCAAACACAGCCTTAAACGTGGATCATGTTGTTCAGGATAATGTTACCGTTCTCAAACGACCCTCCGGTGGACAGGCGGTTGTATTGACTCCAAACACACTGATTCTTTCGGCTGTTTTTTTAGACCGTTTCACACTGCATTCCACGGATGTTTTTCAACACGTTAACGCACAGATAATTGCTGCTATTGAGCAATCGGGCGTTCAACATTTGTTCCCAATGGGCATTTCCGATATTGCTATTTCCGGAAAAAAGATAGTAGGTTCAGCTATCTATAAAAATAAACAGGTACTCCTGTATCATGCCGTGATAAATGTTGCAGAACCTGCTACTACTTTTGAACGCTACTTGAAGCATCCATCTAAAGAACCAGCTTATCGAAAGGGGCGTACTCATTCCGAATTTATTACTTCGCTTACTGAAAAGGGATATACAAAAAGCATTCATCAGTTGGCTAGGGAACTATCCGCGTCGTTTGATTCGTTCTTCTGTTTATCTAAATAAGCGATACACAGCAATATCTGCGTTTTTAACGGGTATTTCTAATCGATTG
>Ga0302288_1000183_pt1 | contig 57933 bp, 60 predicted proteins | sample III_Fen_N1_1_FD_194549 | JGI IMG/M metagenome (GOLD analysis project Ga0302288, IMG submission 194549) | Peat permafrost microbial communities from Stordalen Mire near Abisko, Sweden - III_Fen_N1_1 | ecosystem: Environmental > Terrestrial > Soil > Wetlands > Permafrost | place: Sweden: Abisko...
ACAGGGAATCGAAGTGCTGCCACTAACACAGGGGATCAAAGTGCTGCCACTAACACAGGGTATCAAAGTGCTGCCACTAACACAGGGTCTCAAAGTGCTGCCACTAACACAGGGGATCAAAGTGCTGCCACTGTTAATGGGGATGATTCGGTTGCATGTTCGATTGGATACAAAGGAACGGCAAGTGCATCACTGGGATCAGCCATTGTATTGGCTGAACGAGATGATAACTATAAACTGATCACTATTAAGTCTGCCATTATTGACGGAGTAATTTTAAAGGCTAACGTATTTTACACACTGATTGATGGCGAGTTCGTTGAAGTATAACCATTAGCATTAATTATATGAACATTTATCAACAGATGATTATCGAGGATACCAAATGTACTCCTGAGATCGCAGTAGAACTAGAAGAGATTATGCGTAATGACATCTCCCATAGTACGCTTGATTGGCAGACCCGCAAACAATTCCGTAAGGGTTCGAAAGAAGCCAAAGAGATGTACGACTTTATGAACAGTCCTGCCGGTAAAGATTACATGGACGAATTAGAAAAGGAGTACGGATTATGAAAGTATTGAAACAATCCGAATTATACAGACTATCCATAGAAGATAATGGATGGGCTAGAATTGATGATCTACGAATTGATGATCACAGGCTTATTGATAGTGAGCCTTTAATCAGGGAGTTATCTGATATGACTTCTTATGACTTCGATGATGAATGTATGAGTTTATTTAATCTATAAATTAGTTGATATGACAACAACGCAGAGTACTATTAACTTCATGTATTGGCTTATGAATTACAATTACGGATTCATTGCCGAGGTGTGGTCAGATGAGCCATGGTTAGCGTCACACCTAAATGAGAAATTCAAGGGTAGGACAATACTTAATTGGTTCTTTGAATTGGATACTGACAATAAGCGCAAGTTGGTAAATTGGGTAAACGAAAATTATTCAGGAGGAATTTTTTAATGAAACAGACTAAATTAAGCCCAAATCAGGATCGACGATGCAAGTTGTCGCCCGAGGACAAGCAAACTATCATCTCTTTAAAAGGATCGCTTACAACGGCTCAGATTGCCAAACAGTTCGGGGTAAGCTGGAATTCAATTTACTTCTTGCTCAATCCCGATAAACTTGCAGAGAGCAGGGCTAAGTCGCAAGAGAAGGGCGGAATCAAACGCTATTACGACAAAGACAAGCAGATCGCCAGGAATAAAGCGACTGCCGAGTATAAACAACAATTAAAATCGGAGGGTAAATTATGAACAAGCACAAATTTACATCAGGAGAATGGATTAACGGATGGGGTTATGGATTAACCGGCCCAACATGTCCGTGGCAGCCAACAGTAGATGATAACAGAGCATATATCCCTATATCAGTAGGAAAATCTGCGATTGCTATTGTAGTTCAGCCGGAGAGTAATTCCTTGGATGAGATGAAGGCAAATGCAAAATTAATCTGTAATGCGCCTCTTTTATTGGACGCATTATTTGAGGCGATTGATCAGCTTGAATCATGGAATCCTGAATCGGAAGATACGTTTACTATGAAAAGAATTCGTGAAACCATTCAAAAAGCAACATCATGAATATTAAATTAGGATCCCAAGTAAAGTTTATTCATCCATTCAAAGATGAAGTAAACAAAGATGGGTCGTTTCTTACTTACACAGTGATTGAAATTGAGCCCGAAACGAACTGGTGCCGGATACAGGCCAACGTACCGATGAAAATTAAGCCAAGTCAGGTTGCTAATATTAGTGATCTTGAATTGGTATGAATTGATAGTGAATCAACATAACAACCCAACACAATGAAAAAGTTAATTATAATACTCGTTTTAATGCTTGGTGTGCTCACATCTCAGGCAGGAATCAAAGTAAGACACAGTAAGTCTCACGTAGTTCACAAGACTGCAAATAAGATCAGATATTACAAACGCCATCACCAGAATCATATCTTTCAGAGGTATCTGCAAACTTACCATCCCCACAAGGGAATTTTATCAACAACTTTTCAGCCAAAGGGACAAAGAATATTTTAGTTATTAACAATTAATAAACACAAACATGAAAAACGAATCAGTAATTGTAAAAGAAATCTGTTATCACGGCAATGAGTATTCAGATGCCCCAAATACAGTAGTATTGTCTTTTAATGCAAACAGCGTTGATCGTATTGCCCACGTAATGTCATTACTTGAGCACAATAAAGAGAAGCTAATAATTAACTCCATTCGTATTGATGCCTGTCCTTATTCCTTATGGCTTGAATACGATAAGGATAATTCCGAAACAGAAAACATTGATGCTGCTGATTGGAGAGATGATGGCGGACAGTTTATCATTACTTCGTACGGAATTTACTTTTACTCTCAATCCAAATGGGATGCATCTGATCAAATCAAGTCTGATTCAATATCCTTTGAAGAAATCATGGAAGGATTTAAAGAAGATTTGATTCCGGCTATTGGAAATTAAAAATACTTATTTATATTTGTCCTGTCGTTTGGAAGCGGCCTTTAAATAAACGGAGATTATGAATTCATGTTTTGCACATACGATTTTTTGTGAATCATGCTCGGTCATGTCTCCGTCTATAAACCATCAGGACTTCCAATTCCCTGATGGTTTTTCATTTTATAATAGGCGATAGGACAAGGGATTCTCACGAAGGTTAGGGGCTTATCGTAACATTACCGAAACCAAGGGAGGCGCAATCGGTACACCGGGACAAAGAGAGGAGGTGGCGTCAACGACTGTATGAAGTCAAAAGTTGCTCTCAAATTCGTTAAGCTCATACTGCGACGATGTAAGATGACGGGGACTGGCTCCACAAGCCTGTTGATTTGATTCTTGCAGTCCTAACCATTAACGATGAGTTTTTGGTTAGGAAGAACTAACTGTAAGAATCAAAAAAACTCCACCAAAGCCTGTTAAAACTTCTATTAACTAATACAATAATTAACAACTAATTAAATAATATTTAATACTAACTATTAATAATCATGAATCAATACAACGTAATTTATTTAAAGCATGATCAAAAGTCTGATTCATGCATTGTAACTGCTAACCGCAAATCTAAAGCAACTTCTCTCGTTCTATCTCAGGTTAAAGATGTTGAAAGGATACTTAGTGCAACCAGAGTGGAGAGGCAGTATTCCTCATTCGATATAAACAAATTACTGTATTCAGGATTAAATACGCAAACTGCATGAAACCTAGCGTAGTCAAACTCCTCCATATTTCCCTTTCCGTTTGCCCGGATCGACAATTTATTATCCTAGGTCAAATTCAAAGTATTGAGCGCTTATTAAAGGTAACCAATACAAAGATCAGGGTAGTAGACAGAACCAAGAGTGAGGATAACGTATCTGTATTCAGGGTAGTATTCCGGGATGAGATCAAGAGTCTATTCGACCGCATCTGTTCTGTTCAGGACTTGCTTCATATCTCTGGAAATTTAACGACTGATAGTGAATCGAATATTGAACTGGATGCAAAATACTTCTTAGCCTTTGACGGGTTAAAGAATGTATTTGATACCTCTGTTACAGCCATACCAACGGATGAATTTGATCCTACGAGGGCTTATTAATTCACATTTAATCCCTGTTGAAATAGTATGTATAACCAAATACATATAAATTATGAATCCAATATTACAAATACCAAACATTACTAATCCGCTGGGAAAACATTGGCAGCAACCTGTAAAATCTAAAATCCTATTAGACGAGCATAATGCAGTTATGTCAGAATCCACGCTAAAGCAATTACTCGAATATTCTGCATCAAGACCAACAGGCTTATATGCAGGAAAGATGTGGAGATCAGTTGATACGAAAGGGATTAACGCTCTACATTTCTGTTTTGAACTTCCAGAAGATCCTGGAGCCGTATATATTCGTTCGCTGCCCATTTTAATACTGTAAGAATATGGCTTTACTATCAGACGATCAGGACATACAGATAGCATTATTCAGAATTGAAACAGGTGGGAATGGGGATTACTACCCACAGATATTTTATAAGGATTCAGAGGGTTTAAATCATACGGTTGGCGTGAGAATAGCCATGAGTGGCGGTAATGCTCCCACTGATGTAAAACTTGCCGTTGCTGATCTTTATAGAGCCTTAGAAAAGCATGGACTAAACGAACATCCTATTAACGAACCCGAAAAATGGGATCTTTAAAAAGGTTCACCTTGAGTGAGTATTTGGACCAAATTAACATTAAAATTAAAATCATGTCAAGAAACACAGACCCTTTTGCACCGTGGAATAATCCGATGTACGAAAACGATCCGTTAGCGGCTCACAACAATCCTATGTATAAGGATGACCCATTTAAGCCGTGGAATGAACCTTTTGGATCAGTGAACGACCTTAACCGAGAAGAGAAATCTTCTTATGGAATAAGGCGAAATTATAGAGATAATTTAGAGGAAGAAGATTACGATTATTAACATTAAAACAAAAATCATGGGGGAAATTAGAAATGAATTAAAACAGGCGTTTAAAGAAGATCCTTGGATAATGATTAAGCTGACGTTGCAGATAATCTTTGTTCTTGGGCTTAGTGTGGGTATTATTGTGCTTGCAGCCTGCTTAGGAGATTAGTAATAACCAATAATTAACAAGTTATGAACAAGAAAGAAATCAAACAAATTGAAGAAGCAAAAGAGTTGATCGAACAGGCTTCGGCTATTATCGATGAGTTAAAGTGCACAAGAGAAAGTTATGCCGAAGAACGTTCCGAGAAATGGGCTGATTCAGATGCAGGTCAGGAGTACGTTGATCAGACAGAACGGCCTGAAGGACTGTATGAATCGATCGTAGAGTTAAGCGAACAGTTTGACGAGTTTATATCATGAGAATGCTACGCGGAATCATAGGTTGTGAAGAATCACAGACAGTATGTAAGGCATTTAGAGCGTTAGGGCACGAAGTTTACAGTTGTGATTTACAGCCATGTTCGGGAGGAGAACCTCAGTGGCATATTCAGGACGATATTCTTAATCACCTGAATGACGGATGGGACTTTGCCATTTTCCATCCCGATTGCACTTTCTTAACTGTGTCCGGTAATAAGTGGTTCACTCCTCAGCCAAATAGAGTATCTGGTAAATTAGTTGGACAGGATAGAGTGGATGCAAGGGATAAGGCAGTAGAATTCTTTATGAAGCTAATAAATGCCCCGATACAGCACATCGCAGTAGAGAATCCTATTGGCGTCATGAGCACGCTTTACCGCAAGCCCGACCAAATTATTAACCCATTTCAGTTCGGTCATCCTGAGCCAAAGAAAACGTGTCTGTGGCTAAAGAATCTTCCATTACTTACGCCTACTAAAATTGTGGAACCGGAATGGTTTACAACTAAGTCTGGTAAGAGGATGCCTACCTGGTCACATAAACCTTCTCCTTCTCCCGAAAGACAAAAGATGAGGTCGGTTACTTTCCAAGGAATTGCTGATGCCATGGCAAAGCAATATAGCGAATACTTAATCAACTACTATGAGACGCCACAGTAATCACTCAAGGTATCCGGTATTCTCGTTAATGTTTATGATCGCCTTTATCCTGCTACTATTCTTCATTAGTTGCAGGTCATTTCAAAGCATGGAGCAGTATAAGAATTACGAGAAGGATCATCACAGAATCAGACCGGCGCATGTAGTTAAATGAAATAAGAAAAACCCGATTCGACATTTCGAGCTTTTCTTTCAAACAACTAATTTCAATCATGAAATACAAAACTATTTTTCGACGAACAACTCTTTTGTCGGATCAGGCTCGGTTATCGTAACCTTTGTTTCCATTGCCCGGCATAGCGTGAAATATCTTTTGAATAATTCGGGATTTTGATCTACCAAGTATTTGATCATGTCCGCAATGTCTTCCTTGGACATATAGCCGAAATCGGGTTGCTTAACTTCTTCTTTTGTTTGAACTGTGTCTTTCTTTGCCATTGGATTAAGTTTAAAGGATTACTTTTAAGTATGGAGCAAAGATAATATATTTTACTTATATATTGATAGTGAATTTTAGAATTTGTAGTTTAATCCAAACTCATATCCCTTACTCTTGAAATTTGACAGGTATTTTAAGCCTAATCCTACATTGTAATAGTAAATTCCGACTCCAGCACCTGCGTATCCAAAAGTGTTGTAAGAAACGCCTAAAAATGGGGTAAACACCCTCTGTTTTATTATGGTTGTCTGTTTCTCCATAGGAGTGAAGGAATAATCCAGCTTATTGAGTTTGTTATATTGCACCTCTGCCCCCACAACGAGTTTTCCAACGGTGCCATTATCAAACATGGTTTTACTATATTTATTTAGCTTAACGTAGTCTGCAATAATTGCTGCTGTATCAACAATAGAAGCAATATACACGGGCTTCCCGGGGATTCTGATTGTGTCAGGTTTCATAGGCAGAACGGGTTTAGTAGGAATAATCACCTCGTACGGCTTATCTACGTACACGGTATTTGTTACAGTTTCGCCTTTTATGTATTTTGTAACTATCGAAGGCTCAGTTTGCCAGCGACCAATAAAGAATCCTATAATCAACGCTGCAATTCCAATTACCCACCAATACTTTTTAAGTAATTCCATTGTCTTAGTTTTTATATTCATTTACAATTTCACAGCCTTGTATGCCCTTTTGAATAATATCAATGGCATCACCAACATCCTTAAAGTTGTGATACTTTTCTGAGTGGCATAGAATTTTTCCGTTCTTGGCAATGATTTTAAAGCTCCATTTCTGGTGAAAGAATCCGTTACGAACAATTATGATTTTCATGATATTGTAATTTTAATTGGGTCGGCTGCATTATTCAGAATATCAAATAGACGAAAGAAAATGTCGTGAGAGTCGGTTAATTGACCTACGATAGAGTTTTTTCCAACAAGAATACATCCGGCAGTATTAGCAGAAGTTGTTCCGTTGTGTATACGAATACCTTCAAACCCTGGCACATTTAGAAGCAAAGGCATGATTCTCTGGAAGCGATTGGACCAATTCAAGATAACCGTATATGTTCCCGACGGAATAGCGGTCTGTGCATACACCTTTTCTTCGCCGGGATCAGTTATATCCCCATCATGGTTGTAATCCCTGTCCCTATCCTCCAGTGTTTCAGAAAATAATACGCCGTCGATAAAAAGTTTACCGATGGTATATGTCGATCTTCGTGCAATTCTTTTAAGTTTTAGTTCCATGATTATTTATTTAGCAAGTCTTCATTTTTCTGTTTCATATAGTCGTTTCGGTAAAACTTACTTTCCCCCCTTGTGGGATCACTAAGGTAGTGAGAGATTATCCAATAGTAATTTGTGCTGTCTATCGGGTTATTTTTATTCTGAATAAATAACTTTTTGTAATAGGCTTCCCTTATGTCATTTATTTCTCTTGCATTTTGAATGGTTAAATATTTGAGTAGCTCTATCTTCTCTGCCTTGTTTTGTATTTCTCTGTTATCATACAACACAACGGCACTTAACGCAACAGCAACAAGTAAAACTATCCCTAACACCCACTTTATCAATCCCAAAACTTTTTTTTCAAAGTTGTCATATTTTTCCTCTTGCTTCCCGGATTGTTTCTCTAAATGCTCTGCATAGGCAGCGTCGTGTTTTAATCCCTGTTCTTCCAGGTATGCTTTTATAGCATCATCCGTTTTGGTTCCTATCTGAATTATAGCCTTGTCTGTTTTGCGTTCAAAATGTTCTGATAATTCATCTGATTGGATTTCGAAGTTACTCAGCACCTCTGCTGCACGAACTTCCAGTAAACCCAGAACGCCATTCGCATGACTGGCTATTCGGTCAAAACAGTTTATACACTCAGGGGTTCTTAGTGATTCCGGGGTCAGTTCGAGTCTGGGAATCCTTATTTTTTTAGCCATAATTATTAGAGATAAATCTGGTATAAGCCAGAGGGTTCACTTTTGCATGTCGGGATATAAATATAGTATATTATTTTACTTAATGGAATACAGGGCATTAAATTCAAAAGCCTATGATATTAAAGCAAAAGAATTATTTGGGGAATTTGCATGGTTAAATTTTACAGATAATCAAACGTTAGACCAATCATTATTATAGGCGCATAGGGCAGGTGTTGTTAGCATACTCCAGTCTTCGTTCAAAATCGCAGTGTATGATCCACCTTCAAAGCCATGAATATAGTCTCCGTTTCTAAATTGTGTCTCTGCTAAATTTTCGCTTAACCACTCTACTCCATTTATAACTATTGTGTTATACGACTTTAAATTATTACCAGTATAAGTCCCTATATATCCGTTTTCGTGGGTTGTGGTAGGATTGCAAAGACGAATAGATGCGGCAGATGTTTTTGACTGCATACAAATCAGAGCGCTAGCATTATAGTAATTAATTCTATTCATATATGCGCTAACGGCATCGTAGTTGTCATAAATCCATATAATTCCATCATATTTTATCGTCCATTCGTCTCCAAAATTACCAACTTCAAGTCTTCCCCCACCTCCAATAATAGACAGTCCATACTCGTTGGTTGCTCCTTCGTTTGGTTCTTCCCAATGAATTAATCCAATTTCTTTTAATTTACCACCAGCTAAAAGCCATGCATTAAATTCAGAATCAAATGTGTCTATTGAATTTAATAAATCTTCCCAAATACTTTTACTTGGCACTACCCATTCATCTGAACTACTCAGATAAGTATAAGTAGCTGCATTGTTTTCATCGTTGTCATATACGCAACCTGCTTCAGTTTCTAATCCTGCCCATGTTGTATTATCAATAGGATGATAAACACCACCTTCAAAACCATGCACATAGTCACCGTTTTGGTATTTAGTTTCAGCTAAATTACAAGCCAACCATTCTTGCGAACCAATGCAAATAGTAGGATAAATTTTTTCATCATTTCCAATATATATCCCAGTTTGACCATCTATTAGAGTTGTTGTTTCTTTTACTAATCTAATAGAATAACCATAAGATTTTACATTAGTATATCCACCACTATCTGTAATTAAACTATCATACATTCTATAAAATCCAACAGAACTTCCGCTAACAGAAGAATTCCACATTTCAAATGTACTACCTATATTACCATAACCATTAATATTTCTATGACCAGAACCAACTGCCGTAAATCCAGTCTCATTAGTTGCTCCTGTGTTTGGACTTTGCCAATGTGTAAAACCTGTTTCTTTCAACTTTCCACCAGCATTTCCATATCCTAAAAACAATTGCATTGTTAAAATATCTCTATCGTCTTGACTATTATTATAAGATGGTAATTTCCATCCTATTGAAGCAATACCCCTACTATCAGTTGCAGCATACCAATTGTAAAGGCATCCGTTTGTGATAGCTTTTAACTGTTTTTGAGTTGCAAACCAGTTATACAATGCGCCGTAGCCACCTGTTTCAATTAGTTTATAGAGTGCCGTTAAAGTAGCATTACTCGCTGGCATAGTCACCGTAGCAGGATTAGCGTGTGCATCATCCAAAACTGATACATCACCGTCCCAAACATCGAATTCATATCCTTCTGGTGCGGTATCTGCCGTGATAATTCTAATATCCCCCGTATGTAATCCCGATTCAGTTGTTGTTGCCATAACTTAAAATATTATTTTTCTTATAGGTCTTACATAACCAATTTCAAAATCATCATTACCTTCATCGTTTAAATCAGGACTAGTAGGTTGCCAATTAGTTCCATAACTATTATTTGGTAAATAACCAACTCTATAGATTATTTTTTCATTATGATATTCATCCCAGTTTCCAGAACTACTACTCCAATAATTAGTTCTTTGTGTAGTACAAATAATAAAATTAATATTAAATAATCTTAAATTAGAAAGTGAAATATCTAGTTCTTTTGCACTAGGCAAATACCAATCATTGTGTTCACCACCATTGTATTCTCTTGTAAGTTTGGCGGCATATCCACTTTGTCCTTTTGCATCTAAATCAGCTATAATTAAATCAGTATAAGAACTTCCATTACCTATTGAACTATCATATGAAATTCCAGCAATAGGAATAAAAGGATCAGTATAATAGTCATTAAAACAGAATCTTTGTTCTCCACCAATATCTTCTGTACTAATTACTAATATAAAAGAATGATCTGGTTCTATATAACTTACAATTCCACCACCGTATAAATCACCTATTTCTGGAAACGCAGAAGGCATTGATATTGTTCCATTATTTACAGTAAGCGTATAAGTTTGATCTAATACATTATATAATATATTCCATTCTCTACCAGTAGAATCAGGTGGTAATTCATCCATTAACATATCTATTGTATCGAGCATATCCTGATCTGTAATTGGTGGATTATCACCCTTAATATCCAATAAACAAATATCAGTAGTAGATTCTATATTAGATAGATCAACTGCATGAATCAGGTTATATAGCTGTTCTACATCCATTCCTGTGTTCTTCCAGATAATACTCTTGTCACCGTTATTGCCTGTCGGAATATCTGTGCCTGAGCAAATCGTAACTTTTGAATAGGATGCGTCAACATGGGCAATATCAAACAGAGTGGTTAAATCGCCTGTAATTCCGGTATTGGATATATTAAGATTGTGTGTGACTACTGATAGTGAGCTGCAATCCCCGGAAATAGGTGTGTTCTGAATCTCTAACGAATATAGCGGGGTCTTAAACTTATCTGTCGGCATATAGAAGAACTGACCGACAGTATTCTGAATTCCAAGATTAGTGTCGCTCAAATCCACCGATCCATTTGCAAGTAGTCCGCCATTATCTGTAAAATAAATCAGTTGTATGGCATTACAGGTAAACGATTCGAATAGGTTTTGTAAATCAGATGCCGGTATATTATTGGTAAGCGTTACGGTATAAACTCCGGGCATGGAATATAAATGTGATTGTAGTTGTGGTTGATAAATCATACCCTCAATAATCACATCCGGTTCTCCTTCTCCGTAATCGATATGAGTTGAATAATTCGCTACCTCATCCTCATTTGGAGTGAAGCTAAAATCAATTGTAGTAGGTTCTGATATCTGAAATACAAAAGTCAAACTCTTGCTTGTTACATAAGCATCCATCCATCTAACCTGGAGCCGGGGCTGACCGTACTCTACCAAGGCATTTGTGCATCCACGACTACTTCCGCCAAACCACGTAGGATGGGCGTCGATCTCCACTGTTGGCATACGCTGAAGGCAGGCATACTTAATCATGCCTGTAAAAGATTCATCAGGGACTATCCTGAATATCTTTTGGGTTACGGCACCTACCCGTACCAATACCTTGTATTTTTTAACTATACCTGGTTCTCCAGAAAGCCACAATCTATCCGTGCTATCTTCAAGGGTAATTCCTGTTGGGTAATCTTCCGGTTGTAGGAATGAACGCTCATGCCCGCCCTGCTTATAATAAGTATTTCCGTCAAGCCAATTGCAGATTGCCCCATCAAAAGTGCCAAGTAAATCGATAGCTAAATGCCCCGAGTTTATTACACATTCAATTTCGATAAAGCAGTATTGACCGTAATGAATCGGAGTCCTGATCTTAGGGCAACTCTGCCATACTCCATCTGTTGCATTACTCATCGAATCACGATATATGGCACCATCTCTAATCTGCCAGCTTGAATCGTAATTCCAAAACTTACGCAATAGGTAGGTAGGGTCGTCCGGGTTGTCAAACTGTTGCTCTAATCTAAACGACGGGTTGTATAATAAATTACCTTGTCCTTCCTGCATAAAAGGAACATCATAATCGCTTGCGTCAGGATACATGTCAAGCTGAGGATTACCGGATGGATATTCTACTCCACCAAATACAAGTCCGCCCTCGGTTGTGATATTATTCCCGGCAGAGGGCATGTACTTGTTCTTTCGCATTCCCTGATCCCCATCAGAATTGATATACCGGTTATCGTAGGTAGGGAATAGTCCAAGCACACTGCCATTTTTATTCAGGTCAAGTAGTGCAAGAAAATCAACATATCTGGCATTCTGAAATATGATGGGTGTGTTTATGTAAACATTTTGCTTCCCTTCCGATGATCTTCCTAGTGGGGTGATTACATCAAATACGGGAGCCATGTATTTATCAGGGGCAATCGCAACTACAAACGCGGTAGGCTTTGCCGGTATTGTCACTCCGTCTATTATTTTGGTTGTACTTAAATGGCATCCTGAGATAGCTTCGAGTTCTACCTTGAATGTAATTACCGGAGGCGGAGTCATTAAATCATACTGATTAGCCTTTGGGAAAAACTTAAAGTTAGCATACTTCTTTCTACCCTCGGCGTCGTCCATCGGGTACTCAGCTGAATTCATCGCGGCAGTATGGATGTTCTGATCTTTTGTGCGGGAAATTAACTTCGAACTAAAATCATCTGTTCCATCAAAAAGTCTTCCGAATCCTATCTGATATTTTGTTTTCTTAATGTCATCCCAAGTGTACATACCAGAGATAAGATTCTTGTACTGATATATTCCGTCAATAGCCTTTGTAGGATATGAAAAAAAGTTCCATATAGAATCAGCAACTAAAATCATAGTTGTGTAAAGGGCTATCCCCTGAAAAATAGTTCCAACAGCCATTGATTCAGGGTTAGTCCACAGCTTATTCATTGCCTCCGATACCTTCTTGAGTACGGGAGTTTTATTTCCCAGGAGGTAATCAAACAGGTGCGCCAGGTTTAATGAGTTAGAAATAGGCCCAAGAGAATCAGATGCATTGCTGAATTTAGGAACAAAAATAGCGGCAACATGTGTTAAAAATTCATTAGGATTACCTACCGAGAAACTTACGGGAATATCGCCGTAGTAAACCGTGATATTGTACGAGAATACTGCATCCTTTGTGCTTGGTCCGGTTAAGTAATCTAGTCCAACCTTAACGCCCAGGCTTGAATCATTTAATACATCATCATTTCCATCCCTCAACATAGCTGATTGGGTAATATCAACAAGCATTTTTGATTCGGTCTTTGCCGGGGAGGTGTATTTGTCTACTTCGAATAGTTTGGGCGGAACAGCTATTCCTATTATCTTCTGATTGTCGACAAGGTATTGTTGTGCGGACTGAGTCTGTGGCATTAATTCTACGGTAGGATCACCGGCAATAAATGGAGTGCCTACAACTGACTTAAAGTAAATTTCAGGTTCGCCTTCCGAGCCTTCTGTTCCTCCGTAGTTTCTGTAATGATCGGTTTGAAGCGGCAATGTGACGAGGTTAGTCTTTCTTTCCTCATCCGTATTTCCTTCGCAGTAATCGGGATCAACGTATGGTCCGGCGATGTCGTTATCGCCGTACATGACATCTGATGTAATATTTACTTTTGGCGAGGAAGAATTAATGTCAATGACATCCATCATCTCGTCTGTCGTCATATTGACCTTCTTAATCCTTCCTCTTGTAGCCATTATACAGTTGTGTCTCTAGCGATTAATTGTAATTTTAAATGAAGGTTTCCTGCCGAATCCAAGAATGCTATCCTCGTAGGAGTTCCGGCATCACCAATAGAATAGAAATTAACATTTCCTGACCCTTGCATTTTATTTGCATACACATTTACTTCACCTGCTTTGACTTCAACCCAAGATGGAGAAACTTCATCCGATGTTCTTTTTGACAGGACAACAGATGAAGTCTCTGCGTCTGAAGTAACATGATTCCCGCTTATTTCTACGTGCTGTATCGCGGCAGTGTCATTGACCAGAAGCGTATTGCTTTCAATATCATTGGCACTAAAGTTTTGATCGATATCTCCATTGATGTAAGCTGCTCCGATATTTGATCTTGCAATGCCACGTTTTACATTATCCCCTGATGTATTATCGGAATCCAATAAATCGTATTGAGGAGTATAAAGTATCGGGGTTACATTGAATTTTAATTCTCCTAATTCTTCGTCAAGATATAATGAGTTATCCGTAGAAAGAGCAGTTGTAATAGGACTTTTATTGACCATCACTCCACCGACATGCCTTGCTTCGTTATCGGTATAGGTTGCAATTGGAATATCGATTGTATCCAAGAACGCTAAGGCGCCAAAAGTATAATCTACATTCATGTCAATCCCTTCTCCATACTCATCCGTTACTGCAAAATGAAGCGTATTGTCAGTCTTGGTAATGGCAGTAAGCTGATAATCCGTAGAACTTCCACCTGACGATACAGATTTTAAAGTGTTGGTTGCAAAGTCATAGAATAATCCTGCACCAACATTAAGGTTCATTATCGTAGTTGCAGCCAAGGTAGCCGAAGTACGGATATCTGCCGAATAATTAGCCTTTAATGCCAATGCACCTTGACCTAAAGTTCCGCCGGCAGTCCACGAAGGGGTAGGAGTCCATCCTATTGCCGGGATAGCCTTAGTTACATTTATCTTAACGGAAGTTCCATCTGTAAGAGCCACTTCGGTTGCTATCCCATCGATAAGTGGTTTCTGTGTAAATGTGAATGAGTCCTCAGAGTCCTGCTCAATAAGATACACTCCCGTATCCAGATCGTCTAAAACGATATCCTGTACGTTAACTTTTATTTCTTCATCAAGTGTCTCTAAACCTATATGATCGCCTTCTAAAATAGATTTAAACCTAAGTACGGTACCTGTCTTATCTTTATACCATCCGATTCCGACTCCTACGTTACTTGCCGCATTGGATTCTCCTCCTCCCGTTCCGGTAGCTGTCACGTCGATTTCATCATTCGCCGTAGACACAAACTGAACTGATCCGTCAGTAGAGATTAATGGCCTAAATCGTAATACAGGCGCAACGCCTTCCGGGGTATCTGTCACGCGGAACACTTCGGCATAGCTTGCAGTGGTCGACACTACCGCTTCGTTCAGTCCGTCAACCGCAAGTTGTAAAGAGAAATCAAGATCGTTATCCAAAAGGTTATCTACAATCACGACCCTTGCATCATCCGGTTTAATTCCCTTGATCGGTAAATCTGACCCCACTTTGGGTAAACTTAAATCAAAAGCGGTAATTGAACCATCATATCTTAGCGCATTTGCCTGTCCTGATGTCGGTGAATTATCTAACTGCACCCATGTACTGCCAATTCTACCGTAGTAGTGTCCTGAGTCATAAACAACAACATGATCTGAAGTTGCATATCTTGGTCTTTGTGCTAAATTAATTCCTCCTGGCACTTTTAATTCAGCCTGTGCTGATACCCATTGTAATCCTGCCTGTGCCGAAAAACCCCTATTGGTATCACCTGTGGCGCCGGAAGATATTTGAATCATCCCCGTAAGTCCGTCGTCTGATGCGTGAGGAATAATCGTAGAATTAAATGCATTGGCGCCTAACTGTAATACCAGGTCAGATAATCCGTTTCTTACAAAGGTAACCTTGAATGCATCTGAAGTAGTACCTACATCTGCCGTAGCCTTAGTAACTGCGCTCAAATAGTTATTAGCCCCCGTTGCGAAGTCTACCCAATTGTCATTATCGTAATACTGAGGCTTAACTACCCCTCCGGCATCTACAAATTGAACCATTCCGCCTGATGGAGTATTATCTGTATCGAAGGTTCCAATCTTAACTTCCTGCCCAACATCAAGCCTATTATTAACCCTTAACCATCCTGTTGAAAAGTCACCATACAGCAAGGATCCTAGTCTTTCCAATTCCTGTGATGCGTAATTTACATTGCCGACATAGAACTTATTGTTTTCGGATTCAAGCTTCCCTGCATAAGCTCCCACAGCGACCATTCCTGAAACATTGGACGAGATGCTTTGTCCGGCATAATTTCCAAGTAGGGTATTCCAGCTTCCTGTTGATAGTGATCCTCCTGCCTGCTCGCCTGCAAGAAGGTTGCCCTCCATATTTGCACCCCACGACAGGTTCCTGGTAATCCCATGCCCAATTAAGGTATTCTTTCTTCCCAAATACTGAAGCACACTCTTTAGGGTCGCATCTATGCCGTTTTTAGCCTGTATGCCGGTGAATCCTGTAAAATCTAATGTCTTGGTGGTCTTGTTGTATTTAAAGGATATATCGCCTCCAATCGTGTTATTGTCATCGAACAGGACTTTTTGATCCCCCGGCAGTGTAATTGTATTCTCAACTGAGTCCAGCCATGCCAATGGTCCCAATGGAACGGTCTTGGTGGTAGAATCATTCATCGTCAGGATTAACGTATTTCCTTCGGCCTGTCTTAATGCAGATACCAGAAAATCTTCCTTACGCCATGATGGATTCTTATTTACGTCGAGTTTCCAAATATAATTGCCGGCAGGAGAATCATTGCCCCTATGTACAATCCCATGTGCGGTTTTGGTATTGAATTCGCCGGACAGATAAGGAAGATACTTGATATAATTCAAATCATTATCCCATACCAAAACTTTTTCATGCTCGGTTATTCCGGGATTCCTGTTTACTCCCCCTATTCTTGATGTCTGGCGTATTCCCCTGAATTCCATAGCGAATTAGTTTGGATGTATTCTTTCGAACCTGATATATAAATGATCTCCTGCCTTTAATTCATAGTAATTATGCCAGTATAGCGTTGAGGCGATGATATGACAACCTTCCTCTTCCGGGGTTACTAAATTGTCCGGGTCGTTATCGTTTACTGTTACCATAAGTGAATTCCTGTCTGCAACGTAAATATCAAACGGAAGGGCAACGGTTGTTGGATCATCTACCGTAATCAGGATATCGAAATACTCCCAATGCAAACGGGTTGTTTCCTTGATAATGATAATAGGTGGACTAGGCGGATTGATAGGATCGGGAAGAACCTGTTCTCCAAAAATGACAATCTCCTTGAGCTCGTAATCTAAGAACTCCCGAATACTGGCGCCAAGTCCGACCACGAACTCTTTATTTACCTCTCCTGATCCTATATAGATTCTATCGTCGATCAGGTTAATTGCCAATAATGCCTTCAGAAAGTAATTAATCTGAATAGAGTCTCTATACCATTGCTGATAGTCATTGTTTCCAGCTTCAAGTATGTCGAGCAGCTTATCCGTGTAGTAGATATATACCCTCTTAGCAAGATCAATCTCTGAGTTTAAATAGCCCTGGGTTATCATACTCCGAGTAGTTTATTTAAAGCATTAAGAGTGCGGGTTGATTTAATTTCCCTGTCCACGATGTATGAAGTATCAAGCATCGGAAGTCTGTCGAGCAATAGTACAAGCCTGAACAAGTCTTCTACCCTGCCCTTATCTGTCTCGGGAACATGTACGCTGCTTGCTCGGCTGAATACGTTGAACTTAATGCCCTGATACACCATGAATCCATAGATATTGGAAACAAAATCATTTACAGCAGCTTTTAATTGTATTGTCCACCATCCGTCGGGAATATAGGTAGTCCCAAAAAAGTTCTCTTTTGAGAATAGTACCTCTACAAGTCCGTCTTCCACGAACGTTTGTTCCTCGTATGTGTCGAGCTGATATACCCTATTTAATATAGGATCAACTTCATTTGAGAAATACAGGATAATGGGGGTCCATGCGGTTCTGCTGATACCTGTATAGTCCTTGATGATAATGCTCGTCTGAGAAGCATTAGTTGTTGCGGTTATTGAAAGTGCTGTACTCATATCGTCGTATTTTAATTAACCGGATTATTTTCAGTTGTGCTCGTTGTTTTTGTTGTAATTGAACTATCGGTCTTTGTTGCCTTTATATTGCTAAACCACTCTGGCATCGTAAGTCCTGCCAGCCCGAAAGCCAGTCCGACAATAGCCCATATCAGTATCTCGTTAATGCTTGGTATCTGAACCGCCCTGTTAAGCATCCAGAGACACCAGAAGAATCCTAACCGCTTGCTTGAAATATGGCCTTCCCTGTCTTCGATAAGTGTAGCCAACCATAGAAAAAATTTCATAACGTCTATATTTAATCATTATAATCGATTCGCAGTTTAGTCAATATCTTAATACTTTTTTTCATAATGAATTATTTTTATTGCTTGTAATCTATATTGTGAAAAGGTTCAAATTGCCCATAGTTGAACTAAAACTATCCCGCCAAAATATGACAGGATAGTTTTATAATAGATTTACACCTGTGTAATATTAACCAAAGTGTTATTATCAATCAGATATTGAATATCTCCATCAGGATTACCAACATTATTTGTCATTAGGTATGAAGGAACTGTCAGGTTAATTACTGCATTACCTGCGATGCCATAAAATACATTATCCTCACCTGTTGTATTTCCAATTGTAGGAGCTATATAATTAGATAGATCAATGTTTATCAGGGAGGTGCAACCTGCGAAACAACTATCTCCTGCTGTGGTGACACTACCTGTTGAAGTTAGAGATGTACAACCTGCGAAACAATTACTTCCTGCTGTGGTAACATTATCTATTGAAGTCAGGGAGGTACAACCTTGGAAACAATATTCTCCTGCTGTAACTACACTACCTGTTGAAGTTAGAGATGTACAACCATTGAAACAATAATTTCCTGCTGTGGTGACACTACCTGTTGTAGTCAGTGAGGTGCAACCATTGAAACAACTTTCTCCTGCTGTGGTAACGCTTCCTGTTGAAGTCAGTGAGGTGCAACCATAGAAACAATATTCTCCTGCTGTAACTACACTACCTGTTGAAGTTAGAGATGTGCAACCTGCGAAACAACTTTCTCCTGCTGTGGTAACATTATCTATTGAAGTCAGTGATGTGCAACCTGCGAAACAACCAAATCCTGCTATGGTAACGCTTCCTGTTGAAGTCAGGGAGGTGCAACCATAGAAACAATATTCTCCTGCTGTAACTACACTACCTGTTGAAGTCAGAGATGTGCAACCATTGAAACAATTATTTCCTGCTGTGGTGACACTACCTGTTGTAGTCAGTGAGGTGCAACCATAGAAACAACTATCTCCTGCTGTGGTGACACTACCTGTTGTAGTCAGTGAGGTGCAACCATAGAAACAATATTCTCCTGCTGTAACTACACTACCTGTTGAAGTTAGAGATGTACAACCATTAAAACAATAATTTCCTGCTGTGGTGACACTACCTGTTGAAGTCAGGGAGGTGCAACCATAGAAACAATTATTTCCTGCTGTGGTGAATTTAGCACCTGTGATTTCAGTTAAACTTGAACCTCCTTCATCATAATCACCAAAAGCATAATATCCTGCATAAACCACATCGTTAAATGTACCTGTAATAAGTGCTGAATTACTAAAAGCAAAATCAGAAATATACCTGAATACTCCTGTGTCCGTAATTGAAATAATGTGAGCGTTTCTGCGAAACAGACTGTCTTTCAGAATTGACCCCGAACGTCCCGTTAATGTAACAGAATTCCCATCTACGCTAACTGCGGTAAACGGTACTCCAAAGTTTGGAAAGTCCAAAAAAGCGTTCCAGTCTGATAATGAATTGACATCTGCAACTGGTATGTTTGCAGGATTTGTAACGTCATCAAACTCTAAGGTTATTGTTTTGCTTGCCCCGTAGAGTTCGGCAAACATTGCGTTTACTGCTTCAAAACCTGCACGGATGGTATCTCCCAATCCGTCATTGGCTGCATCACCAATATTAATTGTGTACTGTCCCATTTTTTATAAAATTTAAAGGTTGTTGTATAAAATTGTTATTTTTTGATTTGTCAGATCAAACTGTTCCCTGATAGCCGAAACCACCCCATTAACCGTCACTTCCTGACTTGAATCACAGGTGACAAGTGTACTATCACAGGTTATTGAAGGTGGTTCAGAAGGGTTCACATTTGCCCCAAGTTGTGTGTTTATTGCCTTTACTGCAAGTTCAGCGCTATCCAATAATTCCCCATTAACTTTTATTTCGCTGAATTTTTCGTACAATATCGCAGGAGAATTAGTATTTCTATTCCTAATGCCGATATATGGTTCATCTTCTCCGGGCACAGACACTGATCTTGCCGTATAAGATTTCCTGTAACAGACTTTTCCTTTGCCTGTGTCGGAAGAGCTTATACTAAAAGTATTATCATCTATGCTATCGATATAGATCATGCCGGAGTAGTTTTCATCATTGTATTAAATGCTACGACTGCTTCCTGGGCTGTTTCAAAAGCTACAGAATCAATCTCAATCTCATCGAATGATTTAAGCACGACGATCCTTGTTCCAAGCTGAGTATGGGCAACGGTAATTAATGGCTCATCGTCAAGCGATAATCTCGTTGATCTTGCCTCGTAATCTTTGGGATATGTTTCTGCCGGAATGTCTGTATTCTCGCCATGCATCTTAAAAGTATTGGCGTCAACGTTTTCGATATAAATCATAGCGTTTTAATTTTATATGGTTTAAATTTATAATTATTTTTCTATTAATTGCGGACATCTAATTTTTTCTTAATCGTGGTCTATTCGACATGCTATTGCCTCTACTTGCGGGCAATCTCATTGGTTGTTGTCCTTGCTGTCTTAATAACAATCGACCCGTTCCTGCGCCTACACCCGAAGATGAACCTGCACTCTGATTAACCACGGGCGATAATTGCCCCTGAATCCATCCTGATACCGGGTTAGGCATAGAATATATCATCATCAAATTAAGCCCATTGCCGACCTTTAAATACTGCTCCTTGGAAACATACCCACCTTCATAGGCTTTTCCTAGTGCGTCCCATATTGCGCTTCCTGATTCAACCAAACTCCATGCATCATGAAACATAGATGCTGATGGACCCGGGAGCACGGAAGATATAATTTGCTTTGCCTGCCCCCTGCTCGGAGTCCTGAGCATATATAATTCGTCGTTGGCATATCCGAGAATATAATCAATCCAATCGCTTTTAACTCCGGCTGCGTCAAGTCCAAGGGATGTGGCATTAAATAGTTCATGGTACAATCCCTGTGCTCCACCCATCGTAAGACTGGCGATAGATGCTATTCCGTTTACTACCCATGCATCGAGACTACCCAGCTGCTGTGCCTGCTTCTGAGTGTTTGCGTCAACACTTCCTAATGTCGCGGACTGTACCGCATACTTTACCCCTACATTCGTAACAAGCCTTGTTTGCATGTATAAAAAGTTACTTACTGGAATGGAAACCATGTCCCTGATCCCCATCCATTGAGTTGCAGATAATCCTTTTGTATTTGGATCACCACCCCTTGTAGCCCTATACCACCCAATCTTAAACTGCGACCATTCATTACGGTTAAATCCCTGAAGCCCGTCAATGGTCTTTACAATGACCGAAGATGGGTCATACTCATGCCGAAAGAATCTGGTCATCTCAGGTTGAGACATTGGATTTTTAGAGTTAAATAATTCCTCAGTTCTTCTCAGTCCCCATGAGGTTGCGTGTTCTACGTCTTCCCTTGCCTGCTCCCTGAAAATAGGATCACTGTTGTATTTTTTAATGTCAAACTTATGTCCTGTTCTGTCATAATACTCCTTGGCCATAAGCGAAGAAAATACCCTTCTTCCAACCTGTGTGTCGGAGAAAGTAATAATATTCATAGCTCCATGCTCGAGAGCAGATGGAATTTTACTTGTAAAGAAGTTCTCGTTCGCGTCCTGATCCCACCTACTGAAATGTTTATCTCCAAAATAGTCGTCCATAATGGAACTGTATTCGACGGGGTGCCTGTTGTATTCTCCGTAAAAACCCAAGGCATCCTTGGCACTAATAGCTCCCCTGAGTAAATTTGAAGCTGACTCTGCCAATATCCTGTTTGGATTGGCTATAAGGGCTTTCTTTTTTGCGGCCAAAAGCCTGTCGTATGTTTTTTCTGCTGTATTATAAATCTCACGCTTACGTCCGTTAAGCACAAATGCTGTCCGACTGACAAGACCCTTTTGAAATGCCACCCCTAATGTGTACATAGGGGTTTTTTTATCGGTGACTACTTTCCCGAATGCGCTTTTTATAGCATTGCTGTTTGCCCTGAGTTCAGGGAGCACGAAGTAGTTACGAGTCATTTCGTCTAAGTGAGCCTTACCGACAACACTAGGATTGGTTTCGATCATGTATAATCTGTTCTCCCTGGCAAACGTGGCGCCGGCAATCATCTTGGGCTGAGTCCATCCGATATTCAATTCATGGGTCAGGTCATCAGATTGCAGGAATCCTGATTTCTTATATTCCTTTAACGGGAAATAATCTTCACCTAAGTCTGTGTAAGTCCTGCCATTTCGCATTGTGGCAACCTCGGCCATTCCGTTCATGGACTGGTAAACATTTCTTGTACCCTGAATATAGTTCCAACGCCTAGGGTCAACTATCTTTAAGTGATCCTGATATCTCTGAACGTCCAATAATTCTTTTCCGTCTATGGTCTTAGTAGCTCCAATTTCCCTTGCATCAGAAAGCAGTTTATCATACGTTCTTTTTTTATCAGCGAACTCAACCTTGTCTTTTGCCTTATTGAAATTGGCAGTGTAGTTTTCTCCGAACATGTGATCGAGAATACTCAGGTCGCTCAACGGATCTTTGAGAGAGCTACGGAAACTTGACTCTGCCAAAATCATCCCCATGTAATTCAACTCTTCTCGTTCTTTGGAATACTTAGTTTTCCCCGAGAATCCTCTGAGCTTATTTTGAGTACTACTCACGCTGCCTTGCCCTAGTCCTTTAAACAAAGCCTTCTCTTCTTTAAGGAATTTTTCTTCAACTTCTTTTTTGTACCGGCTTGATTGTATAATGGAGTTACCTACATCTGAAAACGTGCGGGATAGCCCATCGTTTTTGCCTAAGTTTCCAAGAATAACTTCCAACTCCCTGGGGTTTAAAGACCTGACGTATTCATAAATCTGCTTCTCGGTTTTATCTTTCAGCCATTCATTTCCCTTCTTTGATTTCTCATATACGGCGGCGGCGGAATCCATGTATTTACGCAGGATTTCCTTAGTCTTTATTTTTTCAAGAAGCATTGCCGATTCAGGAGTGAACCCATCTACCTTCAGGTTTTTTACAAACTGCATGTAGGAATCCATGTCTACCCCATCAAGAGCTTCGATGTCAGACTTCTTTGCATTTAATAAAGTAAAGATGAGTTCTCTTGCTTTATCTCCTACGCTTTTCACATCCTGAACATTAATGCCTTTTCTTTCTGCGACGATCTTATTTGAGAATGCCGCCTTAAAATCTTCAAGTTCTTTTTCGAGCTTGCCTGATACTCCGGCGATATCCTCGCCCTTACTGCCAATTAACTTTATGGCAGAATCCAACTCCTCAGTTGTCAGTAATCCCTGATCATTCAGTTCAGATAACCTTACTCTTGCCCGGTCTAATGCCCTTGACATTTTTACATACCCTGACATGCTCGTAATTTCTCCAACCTTTTCGCCAAGGCTTGCCATGCTGGTTAAAAGGTCGGCATAAGTCTTTGCTTCCTTGATTTTAATGACACCTTCGTCAAAATGAGATACCTGAAAGTAAGCCTCAATCACGGCATTCAAATCAGGAGTTTTCTGATCCCTTGTTTTGATCTTGGAAATTATTGCATTGAAATCAGCAAGCTCTTCAACCGTCAAATCCTTAGGATTGATTTTCAATATCTCTTCAACCATAGATTTAGCTGTTCCGAAACCTGCATTCTTACCTAGATTATAGCTCTTGATTACCTTTAGCGTGTTCTTTGCTTTCCAAACAGCTTCTTTATATTCTGCCCCATCAAGAACATTATATACGTAATCGAGAAGGTGCTCCATTTTGGTATCTGTGGAAGCATTACTTAGTCGGTTGATAATTGACCTGTATTGCCCGGGATTAATCTTCTTTACGTCAGCCTTCGAGTTGTAATTCTTGATCATATCCTTGATCTGTGCGCCAAGGTCTTTGAATTGATCCTTAATGGACTTACCGCTTTTATTTGCTGATAGTGATTCAAGCCTGATCTGATCCTTTAATCCTGCCATTTCCGACAGGGTAACTTTGGTTTCAGGAGATTCAGATGGAAGTTTCATTCTTTGCTTTCTCTCGTCTTTGATTCGCTGCTTGGCTTCTTTTTGAATGTCCTTATATTCTTTGATCGATTCGTCAATTAAATCATCAGGGATTTCAATTTTATTATCCTTGAAATAATTTTTAACCGCGTCAACTAAGTCCCGTCCTTTGACTCCAAGTTTTAATGAGATGGCACGAGTCACATCTTTGATAACCGTTCCCCACCTAGCTCTTTCTTCTCCGGTAAAAGAAGTTTTGGCACCGGTCAAAGAAGCAATATCAGATGCAGCCTTTGCCAATAAATCATCAGCTTCTTTTAATTTTGCTGCACGTTTTTCTTCCTTTGTAAGCTTAACAGGAGCCTCGATATTCTGAGGCTCAACTGTTGGATTTTCTACTTGCAGCCCTTGCCCTTTGGAGGCATCTTGACTGGTGCTTTCTTTGCCATTTTCAGTGGTTTTAGATGTTAGTACTTGTTCATTATTTATATTCGGTTCAACTTTTTGTGAACTTAAATCAGCAGGTTTAGATATATCTGTTTGATTTTCAGTAGGAACTTCTGGATTTTCGGGAACTTTTTTTACTTCCGTGTCGGATATGTTTACAAATTCCTCTTTATTTGCCTGTACTGACTGAGCGTCTTGAAACTTAGATATCTCATTCCCTAATCGCTCTTGCTCTTTTTCGATTTGTTCAAGTGTAAATTTTCTGAGATCAGAAGATTTCATTATCTCTAAATCCTTGTAATTCTTATAGAGTTCATCAGCCGCTTCTTTTAACGCAGCATTTATAACGGGTTCGTTATTTTTCAGCTTATCGAGTACGCCCTGAGTATCTTCTGATAAATCTACTTTTGGTGACTTTGGAAGATTCAGTCTGGTCTGTGCATTAGCAAGTGCAGCTTCTTTGTCTTCGCTGTTATTTGCTTTAAGAATCTCAATCTGAGAATTAAAGTCGGTTTTTATCTCATCGGCCTTAATTGGATCTTCCGTCTTTGCAACCTTTCCATCTCTTTGTGCTTCGAGAGTAGCCACTTGCCCTGCTACTTCGGCATCTTTTTTTGCCTTAGCTTCTGCTTCTCTGTCTGCCTTAGCTTTATCAACCGTCTTTTTAGCCTTACCGATTGCAGTTAAAACGCTTTCTACGTAAGTTGTTTCTTCATCCGTTCTTTCGAGTGGGCTTTTATTCCATCCGCCCTGAAGATTTATGCCAATTCCCTTTTTGCGTAATTCTTTGGTGGTTTCGAAAAATCCTTCCTGAGTATTGGAGAAATTAATTGCTTCCTTCCTGCGTATTGCGTCAAGTACGGTTTGAAGATGATCTGAAATTTCCTGTGGATTAGCCGATGTAGCTACTTCAAGTAAGTTTCCATCCTTATCAAAAGTTTTAATCCTTGATATTCCGTTTTCAGTCTTAGCCTCTGCGGTAACTGCATTATCGGTTAAATCAAATCCTGTGATCAGATTTCTTGTGCCTTCTCCGTTTGGATCAAGGGCATAGGCAATTTTTACCTTTAGTGTTGCGGGAATATTCTTGTCGCTTAAATTAAATTTTCTTTCTTCTACGGCTTTCCATAACTCTTCTTTAGTGGCGTATCCCGAAGCGTTTAATTCATCGAGAGTTACACCTGTTTTTGAGAAGCTATTATATCTGTCGTATGCCAATTCGGGTCTGCGAGATAGCGGGTTCTCGTTAAGTCCACCAACTCCATATTTATGCATCATCCCGAACATCAGGTTGCTTTTTGCGAAATCCTGCCATGTCGTAGGAGTTTTATCTCCTTCAAGCATCTTTCCGCCAATAGTGAATGCTGCAACCTCAGATTCGAACCCTGCAAGCTTTATTCCTTTATCTAATGCAATCTGAAGTAATGGCTTATCCGTAAATGAAGCAGCGTATTTCCCTGCCTGGGAAGATAATAATCCCATCGGCCCAACTGCCATACCAAGTAGCATCGGATTCTTTCCGCTTTTAATGGTTTCTTCCAAGTTGATTTCACCAATAGATTTACCGGCCTCAAGTTGTGATAATACATTCTGAGTTGCTGCATGTCCGGCAAGTGCTGTTCCTGATCCGAGCATGGTACTACCTACCTGGTTCCCGATATTCATTATTGCATTTTTGACTGCCCAATCAGCAGCTTCTCCCTTTACCCCTGAGAGTAAAAGTTTCTTACTCATTGCGTCTCCGGCACCTGCCAATATCTTTGTAGCTGAACTTAATGCCCTTGCGCCTTCCATTGCGGCGGGAACTGCCTTCCATAGTGTGCTTCCAACTTTACCAAATCCCGAGAATATCGGTAAGTCTACTAATACTCCAACTCCAAATGCTGCGATATCTTCAAGTGAGTTTGGATTATAATTCTTTAGCCAAATATCTGATTCCTGTTGTTTTTGTCTCCATTCTCCTATTGGACTTGTAGCTACTAATGCTGAAGTTACAGATGCAGGCTGTCCGGTTAATTTGGAAACTATTGGTGCAGCCAACCTTGCTCCGGCTGTCGGGTCTTGCATTAACGCCATGAATTGAGTAGCTGAACCAATAACTGACTTAGTAAAACTTCTTGCCTGAAATTCAAGCGCATCAGAAGTGGTTTTAGTACTACCATCTTTCTTTAATGTCGTATCATTTCCGCCACCTTCAGGAGTAATTCCTGCCGAAGTCGGTACATAATTTGCAATTTTCTGTAAATATTCAGGAGAGAACATGGTTGTTTTCTGTGCATCCGATATAGCTATTTGCTGCATAGCCGTATTGTCTCCTGCGGCTGCGTATTTAGCCTTAAAATCGACGATCTTAGGATACATTGGGCTTGTAGGTGACAATGCCCCACCTTCCTGAAACGCGCTCTCTAAGACGTTATTTTGAGCCTGATTTGCGGCGGTAGATACTAAGTTCTGCGCATGGGAAATATCGGCATCAAGCGTTGATTTAATCGGTTGAGCTATAGTCCTGTCTTTATTAAATGATTCTATCTGATACTTTAAATCAGGATTGTCTTTTTTAATATTCTCGATTCTAGTTTCAAACGGAGTAATAGTCCCTTGATTGTACGTGGATGATAAGTCTGCAATAAATTTATTTCCGTTGCCATCAACTACAATTCTGCCAACATGGTCGATGGATGACCCGTTTGTTTTGAAGAATATTACATCCCCGTCCTTAGATTTATCCTCGGGTATGTTTTTTACAGTAGTCAGTGTACTTAATTTTGATGCGCTCGTGGTTATGGGGTCTAACCCTAAACCATTGGTTTTGTTCAGGGATGCGATTACGGCACCTGAACAATCACTTTCTGTGACTTTAGTCTTGCCATACATCGAATCATTACCAACACCCTTAGCCCCTAATTTATAAGATTTCCCTACAACAGAATCAGCGAACGAATCTGCTGTATCCGTGCTTATTACGCCAATATAATTTGGCATTGGAAGCGCTTTCCCTTTAACTGGAACTGCCGTTGTTATTTTGTCGTTAGGCTTAATCAAAGGACGCACAGGTTCTTCCTTAATTATTGGCTGTGGGTCAGAATTATCCATTTCATCCGTACTCCTATAAAGAGAATTTGAAGGATAATAATTAGAGTTATCTATCGGTTTCTGTGGCGTAGATTCTATTTTTGTTGTAATAGGGGCTGGAGTTGCAATAGCATCAGTAGAAGTGTCCATTGAGGCAGGTGCGATCTCCTTCGGATCAATTATGGGCTGATTTGCCATTCCGGTAGTGTCCACGGATTCATTGTACTGTGGGTATTTATCCACTATTTTTTTAACCAAAACATTGTCATCCAAAGATTCATACTGAGGATATTTTGCCTTGATTTTTGATGCAAACTCGCTGTATGATAATTTATCTGGCATAGCTTATAATATTCCTAGTGGATCAACTTCTTTTGGCTTTGGTGCAGTATTTGGCGTAGGCTCAGCCTTCTTCCCATCCTTCAACTCAATCGCATTTTTATAATTGGTTTCCGAGATGGAATTTTCTTTATGGAATTTAAGAAGTGCCTTTACGTCTTCCGGCTTAGTCCAATCAAAAACATGAGACACGGGATTGCTTGGGTTGGTTTTGTCGATTATTTCAATATTATTTGAACCTTTACCCATATCTCCCCATATCACGCTAGTTTTTCTGACCTCGTATTTTGCCGGGTCCAAGTCAGCGCTTAACGCGTCAATTGCTCTTTTATATCCGGGCTTAGATTCATATCCGGGATCGGTAGGCTTCATAGGATTACCTTTTTCGTCTACGCTCGGCATTTCTTTCTTCCTATTGTCTTTCGACAATAAGTTCGCAATATTGGCATTCTCGAGAGGCGCATCAATTTTCACGGGATCAATTAATGGCTGTTCTGTCTTGATGTTAGTAGGCTTCTTTACCTGATAGATAGGTGCCAACATCGAGTTATATGCTAATTTTGCTGCACGTACTTCTTCCTCGGATGAATTCGCATCCAATACGGGTATTCTTTTTTGATCTCCATTGGGCATAAAAATAGTTACAGAACCTTTCATCCTTCCGGTAGTAGGATCTTTTACCCAAGCCGGATTTGATCTTGAAGAACCGCCTATTTTATTCACGTAATTATCAAGTGAGCCCGAATCTCCATAAAGAGTAGCCTGCATGACCTTATTGGCATCAATATAATCATTTGGATCAGTTTGTTTTCCACCCGATCTCGGTTGATTTGCCCTGATGTATTTTTCCTTAGTAATATCCCTAAGCCTGATATCAACCAATTTCTGTGCGTCTGCTATTTTATCGGGAGTATTTAGCCTCTTATTGGCTAGGATTATTTTTGCAGCATCAGCGGCTTCTTTACCGAATGTTTCAATAATCTGTTCCTTTTCTCCCGGTTTTGCATAAGCCATTTTTTCGTTGAATCGTTTACTGATATCATCAAGCATTTTGCCATCGTCAGCCATTACGATCTGTGCTCCCGTCCAATCACGAAGTTTCATTAATCCTAATGTACTCTTGCCGATATTTCCATCCTGTGCCCATTTTGCCATATTAGCAGCCGTAGTCTCAACATCCATATAGTCATTAGCCTTTGGGTCTTGCAATTTCTTCCATAATTCGGCATAGGCTAATACATTTGCCTTTTTATTGGCAATATCTGTTTCCATTTCCCGCTGATCCCTTTTCATTTCAAGTATTACGGTAGTCGGAAATTTACCATCGTACTGCTTGTATTTTTCAGCATATTTATCGGTCATATCCTGAACTGCCTGAACGTGATCTTCCTGAATTTTATCCGACAAGCCCTGTACGGTTTCAAAATCCATAGCCTTTAGCATCATAGCCTCATTCTCACTGATCGTAGCCTTTTCTGCTGCTATTTCCTGCTTCCTGCTCTTAATCATGTTCTGTGTAATCGCCATGATCGGGGTAGCTAAGTCCATTGCAAACGGAGTTGCCGTTGGCGGAAGACCTGAGCCGGTATCCATGAAGTTTGCCATCGTTAGTGGTTTGGGGGATTATATTTTACCTGATTTCCCGCATTGATAGCCCATTCGGGAGTTTGCTCAAATTGATTCACATAACTGTTCGGGTTGTATTGAGCGCCATTTGCTGCGTTATTCATCCATGAAGGGGACTGCCCTGCAAACATATCCTTTACGTTTGCCTGTGCCCCATCTAATCCATGCTGTAATTTCCAAAGTTCCTTTTCTTTATTCAGCGCATCCTTTTCCCACTTAGCCGTTCCGATTGCCATACCTGCTCCGATAGCTGATCCTATATTCTGATTTCCTGCCTGTCCGGTCATAGATGAAGTTTGTAATGCCTGAATGTATGGAAGGTATTCGTTCTGTCTCCATCTTTCAGTTTCGTACTGCCCGAAAGTATTTAATGCCTGCTGTTGCTGTGCCTGATTCTGTTGATAAAATTCCGAACCCTTGGCAGCAATATCTTTGTAAAAATTATCCAAGTTATTCTGTACTCCTGGAAGTACGCCCATTACATCAGAAGACGACCCTGCCGTTCGCTGTGCATTTTCAATCGTTTGAGACGCATTACTTCTTGCCTTGGACTGATAAATATCTGCGCCAGGGATGTTGGTCTGGGAAGCTAATTGATTAGCCTTATCGAGCATCATATTTACGGACGAAGGAATCTGGTATGGAGTGAAATTCTTTTTAGCATTTGATGCCTGAATTCCTGATACCACCTTTTGTCCTATCCCAAATACTCCTTGCGCTAAGGCAAGTAATGTCATTGTATCCATTGCGCGCTATTTTGATGTTAAAAACTTAATCTCTACCTCTTTCAATGTATAATCACCTATACTGTCATCCGAGGTAATGGTAACTGTCATTGTTTCTCCGGTCATTTCCTGTCCGTTATACAACCTGTTTAATTCGGTCACCCCATTACGTCCTAAAATGTTTCTCAGTATCGGGGAATACAGCCTGTTTTCTTTTGTCCTAATAATTGCAGGTCTTAAAATAGATTTCTGCACAGGATAATTAGTTCCTGCTGCAATATCGAACTGAACATCCCAAACGTTATCAGGACTGCTCATCTCGATATTCGAAAACTTATTGGCATCTCCGGCACCCGCATTAACCACAAATGATATGCTTGGCGTCTTGGTATCCCCATAAAATTCATTCGGATTGCCAATATTGTGCTTCCACAACTTGCCTTGATAAAACGAAAATAATTTGTCTCCATACCAAGCAAAATTATCAGAACAGTTAACGTGGGGCTTGATTTCTGCCCTGAAAATGAATCCTTTCAATTCTTCCTTTTCGAAGAACGCATAGGTTTCGCTTTCGTTTCCGTTGATAAATGTAATTAAAACTTCTTCATATTTAGAATCAACTGCAACAATTACATCAGTATAATTTGTAGAATTCCTTAATTCGTCAGCTTTTGCCTTGAATTTAGTATTCAACTTGTAATATTCTGATAGTGACATTTGCCCGTTTGGAGAACTTCTAATAAAATCTCCGGTAGTCTGGTCAAAGTAATACAGGTTCCGGTCGTTGGATGCAGTCGACCTCGGGTATGATGTGCCATGTAATGATTCAGCTTTATTGATCGTTCCAAACACCTGATCAGAGATAACAGTAAGGTTTGATCCGTCAGCCTGTTTTATGGCAGTTTTGCCCACGTAAACCGACGTTTCCTTATGTTCCTGTATAACCTTTAATACTTCGCCAACCTCTCGCATTCCGGTTATTTTGCCGTAAGATTGGCTTAGGGTTAAAAATGGGGTCTGGGCAAGAAATACGTTCAGTAAGTTGTATTCTGAATCTTCGATGTAATTTTCAGAACGGACTACACGATGTAATTCTTTCTGCTTGACTTCGCCGGCAATCTTTATGACTGCACGACCCTGATTCATACAATTCGAAACATAGAAATCCGAGTAGGATGAGTCCTCTACGACGATAGATCCGTCTGTGGTTTTTCGATTCCTCATATACACGTCTCCGAAAGTAAAATAACCTGACGCGGGAGTGGTTAAGTCATCGGATTGAATAATATTGTTTGAGGAATGTCTCCTTATGGCGGTTCCTGCATCAAGTATTGGGAAACTATCTCCGGTTTCATATAGGATATTACCTTCAAATTCAAAGTTTGGCCGATATATTTCTATGCCAGAAACATTGTCTATAATGCCATCCACCAGAAATCCGCTCTCCTTTAATTTGGGATTAGCAGGATCGGGATCAGGGCCGAGGTTATCGTATTCTCTTACGAGTGGCCCTGTAATTTCATAACTTAAATCGCTGATTGTACTTCCGATTCTGCCAGACTGATAAAACATCTTTGCTCTGTCTCCCTTAATCCATACATAGTCAGAAATAATAGTCTTGTTGTTATCGTCCTTGTATTTTTTAATTGCCTGATTTATCTTTAAGAACGTATGTCCTGCCGGTACTCCTCCTGTACCTCCTGATACAAACTCAACTCCCACTATATCTAAAAAGTAGGTATAACTCATATTTTTCTGATATACGAATCGATAGGATGCTGCTTCTATTGGCGGACGATTGAATATTGACCATGATATTTTTGACACCTGGTCGTAATTGTCTGTAAGTACAGGATAGGGAACAAATATAGTAGTGTCATTATTGACAATATTGTATCTTCCGAACTCGTCATTATATACAATTCCAAACTTATGATACTGCCCGCGCTTAAATGAAATGGCAGATGCTATGGAACTAAGTTCTATTTCTGCCGTAAATCCTGTTACGTCGGACACCCCGGGACTTCTAATTACGGTGATATTTATTCCATCTGTTCCATATTCGGATACCTGACCGTGCGCCAGCCTGTCGTTGCCAAACAGGGAACCATAGATGGCATCCCTTATAGCCTCAATGCCGGGGTCGGCACCCAATACCGGGTATGTCGCATCAATGTAAGTTCCATCTCCAAACTTAACCCTTATCCGGTAGGTTGAATTAAGCGTTGCCGGGGAAGGAAATGTCACCCTGTGGTCTGCGCGAGTTCTGGTCGATGTGATGACGGTTGATGGCAAGGAAATGTATGACTGACCAAAATCAAGGTTCTCAAATGAATGTGTTAATTCCAGTCTCCCGGTAACAGAATCATACCCTTTTGTAGGCATGGACATGGCAGAATATTTGCCATCCAAAAGCAATATGTCGCCTGCACACAAGGGAACATCATCACAATACCGGGTTCCTATTTCCGTATTGATGTTGCGTATGTACTCGTTATTTAAAAATGTTACCTCGTAGGCCGAATTTTCTTCTATAATTCTTGTCTTATCGCTGTCCAGAAGATCAATTATTTTGAAAATATTGAATTCTCCCGTATTCTGTTCTGACGCAATCCTGGCCGCTATGTTGATTTTTTTAACTAGATGGTTTCCAGTTAATAACGAAACCTTTATGGCATTATTTGTTGAAAAATCAGCAACCCATTCGCCGGTAGATGTTAAGTCTCCTTCCGGTAGCGGAACTTTGCTGATCTCTGAATAGGCTGATTCCTGATTGTCCTCGTAAACAAAATTATACTTGAATTGGAATAGTTTTCCCCGAAGGTTATTGAAGTTCACGGTTAGTCCGGCCTCTTCGGTGACGCTCGTATAAGCCACCTCCGGCGCGAATTGAGGTGGTCTTTTAATTAACGGGAAGATAATGTCTTTGGCAGGCATGTCATCTGCCGTATAAGAATCTCCATCAAGCGAATTAGTAAAATTTACAGCCTTCTCAATATTGAATGACTTTGGCTGTTGCGAGCCATTTATCCAATACAATCTCCCGTCAGCCACAGATGCCTTTATAATTGCATCCTCAAATTCTAATTCAGGATTGAATCCTCCAAGGGGATACCACACTTTCTGAACTGTATCGGTATTTACAAAGTATCTGTAAATAGAATGATCCCCCAAGCTATTTAATACGAACCAAATCAGTGATTCAGTCTTATAGTCAGCAGTCCACCCAATACACTTGTTTACTCCGGCAGGCAAAGTCATGTCTGCAAGAACATTTCCTTTTAGCTTCTTATTGAACAGAGAATTTCCGTCAAGCTCATTAGGGCGCAAGTTTAGTCTATCTCGCACCCAACCTCTCGACGTATCTATGTATTTGTCGCCTGAATCTGTATCTATGGCGTGACTGAGGGGCGCTACTTGGGCTTTGAGTGACATATTATTAGGGTGTCAACAGTGAATATTAATCTTCAATGATCTTGTAAAATCCTGATTTCCAATACTTTCCTTTAATGGACTTGTCGTGTTCTTCGAGGGATGCAATTTTGGCGGTTGCCTGCCCGTAAGATAATCCTGTTGCAACAACTTTGCCGTCTTTAATCTGAACCGCATAAGCCTTACCGAAATGTTTTGTATCAACTTTGGGTGTAGGTTCAACTGTAATAGGTTTAACCACCGCATCTTCGGCGATAGGATTAGGTGCAGATTTTGGTGTAATTAAAACTTTTGTCCCAACTTCGTTTTGAGTCACTTTTTTCTTTGCCATAATAATTATATTTAAGTCCGCCCGAAAAGAGCGTCCCTGATTTCGTACATGTTTCCGGGTTCGTAAAGCAGCGCCATATAATCCTCCCGGAACTTATCAACTTGGGCTTGATCATCCCTGAGCACCATATTGGTAACTCTGACAGGAATACTCTTAGCCATGAATTTATGAGCAACAGAAGCAACGATAAAATCTCTTGCCTCGGCAGGGATAAATATGTCACCGCCTAAGTTCAGTCCGGTTGTTCGGAACCTGATTACCACCTTGCTTCGAATGACTGAAGTTGTGTCTTCAATTCCGTTATTTGTCTGCCTGAAATTACGAACAAAGAACCTCGAATGCTCCCGATCTTCCTTCCAATAGCCTCCGCCTGTTAAGACTTGATCGGGATTAATTGGGAAGATACTTTTACTGTCGTAAATTCCATCGCTCATGTCTTCCGGCCTTACCTGCATGTCAGGTAACTTTTCAAACGGATCAAATACCCCATTTCTGTAAATTCCTACTGTGATTAATTTAACTGATTCGTCAGGAATTTGCCCGGTATTATTGTCGTCGATCTCAGCTTTGCGCTCGTAATAAACGTCAGATAGATGTACGTTAATCCTGCGATATTCATCCAATGCCCACTGACGAGCTTTTAGCTGGTATCTCTTATTTGCCTCATCTCCGATTTCAAGTAGGATTGAAGCTACCACAGTGTCGAGCAATACAAAGTTATCGGGCATAATTTATTATTTAACGTCGTCATTAACACTGTCTGTCGGGCGAATACCTACAAGTTGCAGAACAGTCTTAATCGCTTCTGCTTCACCCATAGGAAATTCAATATTGTCTGTCATTGCCAAATCTTCAAAGTGCGGAATCATTTTAACTACCACGCTTGAAATCAACTTCATTTTAGCTGAGGTGTAAACCAAAAATATCATCGGTCCACTCAGGTAATACATCCCGTCTCCGGTTCTGAATACTTCGAGTAAACGGTAAGTGTCCATTGCATCTTCGGTCGTTCTATCGAGGGATATATACCCGCCAAGAGGACGAACCGATCTTACTCCCATTCCATCGGGTAATTCAAATGGAAGTGCGGTTAGCGTTACGTGTCTTAATGCCGGTATAGCTGAATCCTGGGCAACGGGTAATGTGTATTTCTTGCTGTAAAAATCAAAGTCGGTTGTCATCAGATTCCGGGGATCAGTAAAATACTGTTTCAGCATGGACGAATAAGCCAAACTGATTTGATATTCAATGTCTTTAGGATGAGATTGTTTGAGGGAGTCCTGCGTCTGACCCTGCTTGTTGATCTCAAACTGTACTGCTTCTATGAGTGCGCCCTTGATCATTTACCGGTTACGATTAGTTTATTAGCTAGTTGAGTAACTTCCTGTCTTTCGATCGTCACTCCCATATCCTGCAAAATCAGATGTAAAATATCCAACTTACAGCCATCATTCCATTCAAGCTCGGTAGATGCAGTTTCATCATACTCCAATTCTAAAGTGCCTTCATTGGTTGTCAAAACGAATACCGGATCTGTTGGTAACCGGTATCCTAAAACGTGGATATTCCCGGACGCAACATTCAGTATTTTCAAACCACCGGCAACTACATAAACTACAAGGTCGGTAGCTGTCGGGGGTTTAATATAGCTTTTCAATCTGCCAGATACTTCCTGTAATGAAATAAGTTCGCTGGAACCGTGGGCGTTAGTCGGAGAATAAAAGTTCTCGACGTAATACAGACCCGGAATATCTACCATCCCAATATTTGATACGGCGTAAAAATCATCGATCAAAAATGGAGACAGGTCGTGTTGTGACATCCTCGTTACACCAACGCCTATTTGCTGTGTATTTAAAGACTTATCACTTGGCAATTTTGAGGTAAACAGAAGAATGTTCTTCGCTTTTAACTGAAGCTCAAACTCTTCCCCTGAAATTGCATTTGCGTAAATATCCTTATTTACAATCAGGTTCAATAACCGGTATAGATTAAAATTTGTCATAGTTTATTGTGCTGTTTCGAGCAGTTTTAACTTTGCCTGCAATATCGAATACTTAATTTCATTTTTCAGTATTTTCTTTGGCAGTTCGATCCCGTAATTCTCGGCTTCCTGCATGATGTTTTTTAAAGTCCATCCTTCAGGCAACGGAAGTATCGGGTATTCCACATCGTCAATGATGATCGAGCCGTCTTTAGCAACAGGTTCGGGTTTAATAACCTTATCCAACGCCTTTTTAAGCGAGTTCATAGCCTCCGCATTGCCATTCTTTGCCTGCAATATAGCCAAGTCCCAAATACGCATTGAGTTTGCCCTTATTGGAGCAGCTTCGTCGTAGCTGAATTTACCGTCAAGGAAATAAACGAATACCTGTGCGAGTTCATCTTCCGAGATATTTCTCAGGGCAATAGCTACATCAGCTTGCAATGCCATTGTATCCCATTTTGCCTGAATCTCAACATCCTCGTCAACGAGCTTTAAAATACCCTTGTCAAAGAAGTTTGATGCCTTGAAGAAGAACCATGCTTTATCCGTGTTTTTTTCGTCAATAGAATAAATGTCGTAGATTTTCTCATGCGACTCATTCCAGCGTAATCTTCCGTTTGTCTTTTCAGGAGGTGATGCTGAATATCGAATATCGATTGCACCCGCACCCTGTATCCCGTCGAATCCACTGTCGTAATAACTTGCCCGAAGCGGGATTGCCATTGGAGGACATGGTTTCCATGAGGTTTTACTCTCATTCCACTGCCTTGACCATTCCCGTTTAAACAACAGTACCGGCGGCGTGGTGCCTTTTCTGAATTTATCAAAGAGTTTTTTTAGCTCCTGCAAGTCAGAGTAATATTTTCTTTCCATCGAAGTTCCGTTTTGTTTGGGAACCAACTGAACACCATCAATGTAAATAGCCATAATTTATTTTTTAAAGGTAGTTAAAAGCCGGTGAGTCGTAACCCACCGGCAGAAGTTAGATCAATATTAAGATCAAACGTCAGTTCTCAGAACGAGAATGGTTTGATTCATATTAACAAAGATATTCATAGCTTCGGTAAGGGTGTACTCCGAAGAGTTATCCCAATCAGAAGAGAATGGAATTCCCCATCCGTTTACGCCTGCCTTATCACCCGTAATTAACCGGCGATTTTCTCCGCCATAATTCAGGAAGCCAAGGGTAAAGTTAGAAAGAGAAGCAGTCTTGGATGCAAGCATAGAGCCATTAGGAAGACCCTGATTGATGGTTGCAGTAACTTTAGCGTCAGGGAAGATCATTCCAAGAGACTCGAAGTTATAACCGGCAGCACCGTACAGTTTTGGATTGCTGAACTCAGGAATGCGAACAATACGGGTAGTGAACCCATTTTTCGTGATCTGAGATACGCCGAATCCAATACCCTGCATTTTAGTGTACAGGTCGGTTCCGCCTGAATATTCTTTAACCATATTCAAGGTAGCATTTTCAACGCCAAGTCCTAATTCGTTTCCAATAAGGAACATGCCTGATTGCCCTGCTACACCCTGAGATGCAAGCAAGAATGGGATGATGTCAAAATTATCCTCGGTAAACGAACCGGTATAATATTGTTTCATCGATTCAGCAATCATGGTAGGCAGTAATCCGTTATTACTCAGAACAACATTTGCTTCACCCTGCTCGTTAGCCTGGGTCCATCCGCCTGAGTGGGTAATCTTATAACCCATAAGTGCGGCATCACTCAACTGATAACGTAAACGAAGCTGTGCATCGAGACGAGAACGTGCCTTTAAATTACCCAGAGAAGCGATTGCATCAAGTTCTTTCAATGCGCCCTGTCCACCCTCGTAGTTTATGGTTTCCTTCATAATACGGGTATTGTATTTCTGAGAGTAGAATTGGTCAATCAAACCGGCAGGCTGTTGAGTTCCGGCTGCAAACATAGAACCTCCGACTACCAACTCCTGAGTTACAGGAATGGCTACTGCCAACTGCTGTCCGGCAAGAAGCGGAACCAAGGTGTGAACCCAATGGTCGGTATCATAAGTTTTAACAGTACAACGATACGACTGCGGAATTTCTGCCGAGGTCATATATTTTGCAGGAATATGCACAACAAATCCTACACGGAGGATATTTTTTGTTGACAAAAGAGTCAAAGACGCATTAGCCCCGGCGGCTTCAATCTGCGTTTTCACATCAATAGTGTCAAGAAAATAACCCTTGGTCAAAACGGTCATTTCACGGGTAGAGATATCGATGGTTCTTCCGGCAGCCATTTGTGCATCCCAGAATGTTAAACCTCCGTAGGGTTGGATTACTTCTCCATAATACTGAGGAGCAAGAGAAGTATCATTAATGGCGAAATCCTCACGCCAAGCTTCGGTGTATGCGCCCTGCCCTACGTGTGATACGACTGCGGGGCCTTTTGGTGTACTCATAGTAAAATAAGTTTTAAATTAATAACTAACGTCTTTCCTCAATCATTTCCATGACTGCCTGAGCTTGCGGACTCAGCTTGGCTTCCGTAGTCTTAATTGGTGCAGGCTCGTCTTTTTTGATCGGGCTTGCATTGTTAGACTTCTGACGAAAGGCACTCTGTTCTTGTTCCCGAATGAATTTTTCGTGGGCCACAGAAATCTTCTTACGATTATTCACGTAAGCTAAATCCTGAACAGCTTCCCATAATTCAGCCTTACCTCTTTCTGTCGATAAGTCGTACTCACCTGACAGAATGGTGTCGGAAATAAAATCTTCGTACTCTTTGCGTTCCTCGGAATTCATGTCGAGAACGTACTTGAATCCATCTGTAATTTCCAGTTCTTTCAGGTCGGCTGCCAATGCCTTGCTTATAGGGGCAAGATTCGTCCGCTTTGCAGCTAAGTCCTCCTTGCTGCGCAAACTTTCCTGCTCGTATTCTGCTAAAATATCGGTATCCCCACTGACGGGTATCTGGATATCACCTCCAAGTTTGGATAAAACCTTTCTTTCTGCGGCTGCGGCATAATCGATTTGATCCTTGTCATCCTCTGACAAAGAATCGTATCCCTCAGTTACATTATCCGGGTCTAATCCCATGCTGCGTAATTTCAACCTTAGCGGGTTTCTGGCACCTACCGGGGCATCTAATCTTGCAGCAAGTTCTAACACTTCGAGTGACGGTAATTCAGCGATGTTACTGTGTAACACCTTGCTTATAACAGCTTCTTTCCCCTTGTATTCTTCGCTTTTACTGAGCTGGGCAACTTTATAGGCTGCCTCATCAGGGAAGTACGAGAGGATATTTTGAGATGATTTGATTTTTTCGACTAATTTCGGAATAAGTTCGATATGTTTCTGCGCTGATTCCAGATTCGAGAACTTAGCCTTAAATGATTCTACCTCGGCTTCTGTGGTAAATTCCATGCCAAACAGTTTACTGGCAATGGCTAATTTCTTTTCTACGGGAAGTTTGTCGATGTCAACTTCCGGCTGTGCAATTTCTTCTACTACTTCGGCTTCAGTTTCCTGAACCTGCTCCTCGGTCTGTTCGACAACTTCTTCAGTCTGTTCTTCGACCTGTTCCCCGGTTTGCTCCAATACTTCTGTTTCGGTTTGGGTTCCGAGATTGTTTAAATAATCTTCTAATCCTGGCATAAATTTATTTTTAAGTTTGTTGCGTCATCATTTGTTGTGGCATTTCTGCCGGTTGTGCTTGTTGTTCTTGTGGCTGAGGCGACCCTTGTGCGCCTTGTTGAGGCATGCTGCCTAATCCTAGCATTTGATCAGGTGTTTTTCCCCACTTAACAGTAAATTGACTCCACCACTCACGATTTAAAAATTCCATATTGTAATCTTGATCCTGCTTGGCGGCCTGCTGTTTCATTACTTCAAGCTGTTTCAATTGGTCGTTCTGAGCCTTGATAGCCTCTAATTTGGCTGCCTGTTGCTTTTCGGATTTCTTTTCCATCATATATCCAAGCACCATTCCAATACGGCGCAGATTTTGGCGCTGATGAATCATGTCCATTATATGAATTCCCTCTGCTATATTACTTGGACTTCCATCGGGATTAGGTGCCATAAATTGCTGCACCATCGCCATAATATTTCTTTTTTCTTCCGTAATGTCCTGAGCCTCAATGGTTATGCCATAAGATACATGATTCTTTTCTGCATCGAGTACGGCCTTCATTCTTGTTTCTCCAATTACCTCGGCATAAGAATCTGCTATGACTTTATTCAAATGACAATACTGCCTGATCCGGTAGCATACATTTACCGAAACATCTTCCTGTAAATCGGTCACTGCCCTGACGATATTATTGATAATCTCATTAGTGCCCTGAACCGAAATCTGCATGTTGAATTTGGCTACGTTCGGGTCAGCCTGTTCTCCTGTCGAGATTCCTGAAATTCCAGAAGTGGTTTCAATTAACGACAACTCTTTTGACATTGCCTCGAATTGAGCGCGAATGTTTTCGTGAGATGAATTATTTATTGGAATAACCGGCGGTGAAGCTGATCTCCCAAAGCCTGATAGTGAATTGTTTTTCTTGTATAACAGAAATGAACTCTGTTTGTAGAATTTTAACACTTCAAGCGCATCCCAACTTTTATCCTTACCGATGGATATTTCTTTCAATGCACCCACATCAACAGCAAATCCATTGGCTATTGCCTGTGCGATTGCATGTTGTGCCTTAATCCATGCCAATTGAAATCCTTTCAAGAACGGCTTAATCTGTACAATAATCGGCGTAGTTGCCAGCATAACACCGCGATAACTCAACCTTGGCATTCCAAATTTATCCTTGGCGATATATTCACTTTTACCCCAATCAAATACATAATCAGTACCGACTACCCACGAACATTTACGGACGTACCTGATCTGATTATCCATTAATGTTTCGTCATCATGTACTTCTCCGCGATATTCTTTTTCTCTTCTTCTTCCGAACTGATCAGTAAATCTCAGGTATTGCTCATTGTCAATATCAATCCATTCTGTGCTGAATACCGGTATCTTAAAGGCGTCAAAACTTGCATAAGATGATGATCCCTCTCCAACTTGTTTATTGTAGTTTTCCCATCTATCCTGGGTAGGGTTTCCGTATTGCCCAGCATAAGACCTTGCCAATGCTGATGCGTCTTCCCATGATAAACCCAATCGTTGCCGGATAACAGATATCTCGATCAAATCATTGTCGTACCCAAATTCCGAGTTCTTAAATGATTTCCTTGAAGAAAACTGCATCCCCGAATGTGCGATGTCCTTATACTCAACAACAACACGGTTAATCTCTCTGTCGAATCTCTCCCTGATAATTGCATAACCATTAGTCAAAAGATCATCCTTAACCTTTTCTGCAACCTCTTTATCCCAATCAGAAATTTCAAAGGTGTGCTTAATCAAATCTTCCATCGCAATCGAATACGGCACCCTGATACCACCATTAGCGGCATAAAGTTCTAATTCGTCAAGATTGCGGGGCATGAAGTCAGGTTCGGATACACCTATACCTGCTGCTGCCATTTGGGAATCAACCCATTTCTGATTTTCTTTATAAAACCAAAGTTTATATTTTTCTGATTCCTCAGTTTTGATCGAGAATGAATCAATAGCACGAACAGCCATTTCGTAATACATAGACCGGCTGTGCTCATTTATTTTAGTCTTGATTTTTGGGGCAACGCTTACGGGCGATAAATCCAAGTTCGCCCAAGCTTTTCTTCCTGATGATGGAGTCTGTCCGTTAATGTCGCGTACATCCTTTCCTGTTGCATCAAAGGCGCTCTCAGGAGTAGGATCATTACTTGTGCCAAATATTAAATCAACTGCAAATCTTGTGTCGTGAGTTCCATTTGACCATCTGCGGTTTTCTTCAATCGTATTTCGGGTAGCAGTAGTCATCCATGTTCTCCCGTTCAGGTGAAGGTTGTAAATTTTCTCACACCACATCTTATGGTACTCTTCTGTCTTTTTATCGACAGGGATATTTTGATCAGGATAGACGAATGACCCTTCTTTGTAGTGGGCTTCCTTTTGAACTTTTAGTTTCTCGTTAGTCTTAATAACTGCCATGATCAATAGTTATAAGTAGTTGCGCCTAAGCTAAATACCTCATCTGAATCACCGAAATCTTTCGACATGATCTCAGCATAAGGGCTTTCATCCCCAAATAATGCCTCGATCACAGCAGAAAGTCCATCATACCCGGTAAGCTGTTCCATTGAGGATATTTCATCAGCTTCTTTCATCCACTCTTTGACCTTCTGAATTCGTGAGTGAAATGTAATAAAATTTCCTAATAATGCGAATCCATCCTTTTTATTTTCTGGTCCCATGTGAGTTCCCGGTTTTGCAGCCTTTCTCATGTCTCCCTGTGCAGATATTTCTACGTCATAATTCAGGTATCCGCCCATTCTCCATTCGATCAATCTTTCCCATACTTCTGATCTGTTGCGCTCACAATGTATCAATCCTCCATAGTAAATAGCTGCCATTAAAGCCTCGTTTGCAGCTTCTATGGATGAAGATAGCCTTTCCCGAAAGAATGCCACAATCTGTCTTGTTGTCCATTCTGCGGGATTATCGGACTTATCAATTTCCTTATCGCGTTTGCGTAAAACACAGATACCGGTGTCAGATTTTTTAGTATGACCGCCCTTAATATGAACTGCTTCTGCATTATTCGAAAATTGAGCAGGGTCTAATCCTACGATAAATTTAGGATCAGCAGGTCGGTTTACAAGTATCTCATCATCTTCAATCGCACTGTAATCCATCATTGACGACATCCTGTTTGCTGTTCCATAAGGCATCTCGTAGGAAATCACCCATCGACCATCTGCACATTCGTTGAACCCAACAATATAGTGCGCTTTGTCAATCCAATAGAAATTACCTCGCTTGGATTGAGATTTATTTTCAAGTTCGATAATTTTTTCTCTGAGCTTGTCGTTATCAAGCCCCAACTGTCCCGATACTCCTGTCCAGCACTCATCGTAGTCTTCGGGGAATTTACGGACAAAACTCTTTAGGTCACTCATCTTCTTCGGATCATCGGGCACGTTTAAATCCTTGCGTTTATTCCGAATATAAGCCGAGCTCCCAATTCTGCTTTCGAAACCTGCCTGAATCTGTCTTGGAGTTGGTTTCTCATAAACAGGATTGCCCCATGCATCAATAAATCCTTCCAAACAAAACGAACTTGGCATATAACAAAGGGATAATCCAGACGTTGTTTGTCCGTCAGCTTTTCTCTGGTAAAAATTTGAACTGTCTGCCATCTCCTTAAAATCTGCCCCACCCTCATTCATTTGTTCTACCGTGGATGGGTGCATGCAGAATCCGATAATCTTTGATCCGCCACCAAGAGACATTGTTTCTTTGTTGATCTGCCAACGTGTTTGTACATTTCCGGTTCTCTTTCCTTTACCTTGTTCGTCGTATCCTGCCGCAAGTATCATTTTTCCGTCATTAGCGAGGTCTTCTGCTGATTCGGTATAGTTTATCATGCAATCAAGAGTTTCGATGTCTGTGGGCATAGAAGCGGTAAATTCTAACTGTTTGACCACATTCATTCCACCCTTCCAAATTGGCTTAAGGAATAAATACCAACTATTCCAGGCGGGAATCAGTTTCTTCCTAAAATGTGTTTCTGCGTTTTCTCCTCCAAGGCTCACGATAGTGCCCAATTTATCGGCACCACGCTCACTTGTCATTATCCGGGTTATGATATGGCAGTATTCATTTGTCAATCCTCCGCGCCTATCTTTAGGCTCAATAGTTCCGAAGAATGTTCTCTTTCCTACATCTGCCATCCGGTAAACAAGTTTGCCATTTTCGTCCATAACCTTATAAGCAATGCCTTCTTTATCCAAGTCAGCAAACGTTTCGGTAGTATTCCAAATGTAATGGCGAAACAGGAAGCGGTATAATCCCTTTTTACGATACTCAGGATATTGATAACCCTTCTCGGTTGTCATTCGATGAATATTCAGATATGAAAAATACCAACCCGGAATGAACGTAGGCTTACCGTCAATATAACACCAATACCCGTAATTCATGAAGTAAATGAATCGCTTAATAAAGTTGATTTCATCTACGTAATTATTTCGGTCAGCTTCAAGTGTATTCCAATACGCCTGTAATATGTTTACCCCATTAGCCGACCTTACTGAATCCTGAAAGTCGCGTAGTATTTTCTTTTGAAGTGCCATCAATTTTATTGGCATCTCGAATCTATTGAATTTTTGATCGTCAGGATGTAACCCAAATCCGTCAATTAGTGAAAGTTTTGGTGGTGCAGGTAAACTTATACGAATTGGTCGTAAATTCTTGGAGTTGAAGTTTACGACAAAAGACCGGTCTGCATCGGTATAAAGTGGGGAATATTTGCAGTAGTCATCGCTCATTGGTCGCCTATGAATTTTAAAACAGGAATCTCATAATTTGATCCATAAGGGGTAATATCAACGACAGGTTCTCCGCGCTCTTTTTTAGTTATCAACTGTTCGGGACGAAGATCAAGACTTTTTCTATATGAGTCTTCGTAGAGCAAATTAACCAACGTTCGATCCTCCATTCCTGAAAATATTTTATAATTTAACTTATCAATATCTTCACGTATATCTTCCGCATTTTGTTTTGCTTTTTGTAGGTCTGACGGCTTATCGTAGTTATATTTCTGTAAATCTTTCATTACATTATAATACATTTCGTTGTACACCGAATGCATCAGCCAATCTGAATCCCACTGTATGAATAGGTATAACATTATCAAGTCTGAAAATTGCGGATTCTTATTGAATATTATCGACTCAGACTCTACAGTAAATTTAAGTAGATTCCCATCATTAATCGTTGGAAATCCGGCTCTGATAGCACTTTCCTTTTTTTTCTGAATCCACCTAGACTTAAATTCTATGGCTATATGCGAATTCTTATCATACGCAAATACCATATATCTCACAAGCATAGGAATAGTTATCCCAAGTGGCGGATCAATTTCTGAAACCAAATCACTAAACCCTCTGTCCAAATTATATAACTCACTAATAATGTCATCATCAGTAGCGCCTGTTTGGATTAGACATCTTCCGTTTCCTGCCATAAATTATCGTTTTGTCAAAACTAATAAATATATTTTATATTTCACATACACTATTATCCGGGAAATTTAACCGAGCAAAATCACCGCGCAATTCACGCACACGCTGGTCAAATGCATGAGCAGCGTCTATTTCATTATCGAAATATCCTAAATGCAATTGCTTACCATTATAATGTAACCACGCCCTCCATCGCCCATCTCTTTTAAACCATGAAACTCCCCTATATTTTGATGTAGCCAATTCGTGTTTTAGCCCAGTGCACGTTTCAGATGCCCTGTTTTTATCTTCGTCTGTCCAAACCCTCCTTAATCCGCCTATTCTCAACTTTTTATCCTCGTCACTTAAACTTTTCCAAAATTCAATATGAGAATCACTTAGTCTTTTTTTTGCAATTTCAGTGGCGTGACCTCCGGTTAACTTTATTGACGCTTTAGCTGCCGCAATCCGCCTACTTTCTTTAGATCTTTGTTTTAGTGCAATAATAATTTTATCAACCGCTTCCTTTTTATGCCTCCATCCGGCAGGACTACCATCTCCGCCCTTAGTCCCATTGGTTAAGTTTTCTCCGTAGCTGATATCCAGTATCGTTCCCTTTCCTGCCATTCCTGCCTGCGAACCTTTTCGATAATGATCAATTCAGGGTATAAGTCTAATTTCATCAATTCGTTCAACCATCTTGATTTGCGCGTGTTCGTATTTGCTTCATATCGATGGTCAGTAAATCTTTTTTGGGGATGTATTGATTTCCCAACATACCTAATTTCGCCGGATATAGGGCACTTTAGTCCATATATAAAACAATAATAATTAACCAAACCCCCTTTTTCTTCATTGATTTTTAGCTTATCCATTTTTTTTAAATTAAAAACCCACAACCAGAGGAACGAGCTCCGGCAATGGGTTTCGTGAGTTATTACTAACTCAATATCTTCATGTAAATCTCGTTCATTTACCCGACCAAGATATAAAACTATTTTCAAAATCTACGCTCATATATAAATAAAAAGGCATCCCGAAGAATGCCTTTAAATATGAGATCAAATAAGATTACTCGGCAGCTACAGTCAATGAGACCGTCCAGTTTTTACTTGTGATGCCATCGCTTGCAACTAATGCGTACACAACAGGTGTGGCAAAGCTGTTACTTGTGGCAGCACTTGTCTGCGCGGTAACTCCGATATTGGTAGACGATGATCCGCCGGTGCCGCTCCTCGTCCAAGTTGCGACCTGTGTGGTGCTTGTGCCAAATGGGGCTGTCAACGATACGGTTTTTGCAGCAACATTTATCGAGCTTGTGCTTCCGACCACAGGAATTGTAAATGTCAAAAAGTCAGCAGCATTACTTGCAACCAAAGTTGCTAACGTGCTATTGATATATTTCGTTTTGTTCTTAAACTGCCCGTCAGCAAAAATAAATGCAACTGCGGCGGTTTTAGTTCCTGAAATGTTTACGTAGGTATCTTTCAGTGAAATAAGATATTTCTCATTAAAAGATGTTGCAGTGGTTACGCCGGTAGTAGTGTCAAATACGTTGACGGTAAGCAAGGTAATTGCCGAATCGGTAGCGACCAAAGAATCAACTGCTGCCTTATTAACCGTAAGCGTAAGCGACTCTGGCTCCCAATTAGATGTAGCCTCATTCACATATCGAACTACGGCATAACCGGCCGAATTCTGATAATAATACACAATATTGCGAAGATTAATCGCAATTGTCTCGTTCGGAGTGACCGATATTCCATTCTTTGAACTAACTGTTACTGTTTTCATTTTATAAAATTTACGTCACATACTTTATTGTCTGGACAAAGCAAATATAAACTTTTATTTCAGAAATACAAATACGACTTAACCTATAATTTAAAGTACCGAGTACATAAAAGTAAAATATATAGTACTTGTTTGTCCTACTCCTGCGCTTGTAAAGAAAATTCTTGCCCTGTCATTGGTTGAATCTCCATTTATATACAGGTTTACGCTTGCTGTGCTATCCATAGTTCCGGTTCCATTCAAATCAGTTGCAGCCGACAAGTTAGATGCAACCGGAAGAGCTATGTCTACCTGGGAAGCTACGGCAAGGGTATTTGTAATCGTTACAGTTCCGAATACAGTTACTCTATTACCTACCCTCGTGTAAGTTGAGTTGTTTGGAGTTGACGAAGTAATATTGGTGACATTCGTGGTTGCTGGGGTGTAAGTACCAGAAGTAATTCCAATACTAGCCAAAGTACTCCAACTAAGATTACCACCTGAATCACCTGTGGCTATTGTGTTTGCGGCTGCTCCTGTGGTGAATTTGGCGGTTGAAGATTGAAGTAAACCATTAAAATACCCACTACCATTAACAGCAAGTTTATTGTTGTATATTTCAGTTCCTGAGGAGTAACCGATGCCGACGTTGCCGCTCGCTAAAAATGTCGCAAGATTACTCACTAACCCTCCAACACCGGGAACAGCTGAATTACTAGTATTATCAATTGTTAATGCTTCAGAAACCCTATTTGCGAAAATAGAATAATGTGCAATTGCATCACCCCTAAATTTAATTTCTCTGTTATCAATAAGAATACTTTGTGCTGTACCACCTGAACCAACAACCTGCAATTTCGCCCAAGCATCCATCGTCCCGATGCCGACGTTGGTTCCATCCGTATAAATAGGACTATTTCCCAACCCACTTGCATCTGTAAATTTTGGTATGTAACCTGATGTGCCTGTGCCTGTGATGGGATTGGTTAGTAATGGTTGATAATAACTACCATGCTGACCATCTAATAAATCAGCATTAAGATTTGTATTAAGAGTAGTACTTGCCACAGTCAAAGGGCTAGTACCTGTTGCAACTGTGGATTGTAGAACATTAGCCTTTGCTGTTCCGCTTATAGTTGAATTAGCAGGCTGTGTAGAAGTACCATTTTGAATGTAATTAGCAGAACCACTTGCAGGTGCAGCACCAACATTACTATAACTTAATCCATGTGCACCGAAAGCATAAGTAGTTGCGCCCGTTGCCTTAAGGAAATATCCTGTGGTTAGACCACTTACAGTATGTCCTGTGGTGTTAATTAATGCGTGTGCTGTAGGTGTCCTTGCGTCACTTAATCTTGAATCATTACCTTGCGTAAATGTACCAGAAGTGGTTCCGAATGAACCTGCCTGTATTATACCTGCTGTACCAGTTATTAATGGTATAGAAATCGTTGTCCCTAAGTAGCCTGCATTAGTTATATTTCCATGTGTATGTGAAACGGGAGTTCTTGCATCTGACAGCCTACTGTCGTCGCCTTGAGTTATCTTGCCTGTTGTAATTCCAAAGTTTGATGCCCAATTACCCCATCCATAAGCGGTATTGTAATTAGAATGATTATATGTAGATTCATGTCCAGATACAGCACTTGCAGCCGCACCACTTGAATCAAAATCGGTAGTTGCACTTGCAGCCGCAGTACCAAAAGTTCTTCCTTCCAAGACTGTTCCTGTTGTACTTCCCATTGGTAAATCAGATGTTGCTATTACTTTTGTTTTCAGGGATAATGTTGCTGAATCGTAATAAGTAAACTTCCCATTAGTAGGCGTTTCCTCGATTGTAGCAATCTTTAAAAGTGAGCCAACATCCCCTACTCTTGCATATCCGTCTTTATCAAATACAAGGTTACCATCATTCGTACCATCGTATAGTTTTGCCAGAATTCCTGCGTATTGTCCTGGCGCAAGTCCAGATACAGCTCCATCTCTAAGTATTATTTGATCTTTTGTTGTGTAGACCTGTTCAGCATGAGTGACATAACTTACCCCTACTTGGGATATATTTTCAACATGAAGTGTACCACCTGAATCCAAACTAACTACATGCAATCCGTTTGCTATCTGGGTATCGGTATTCTGAGTATGTATTTTAGCAATTTCAGTATCCGCAACAAGTGAACTTCCCGAAACTGTATTTACTTTTAATTGAAGCTGATCGTATAGTAGTTTTGCACTTCCGTATTGAGTGTCAGTCGAACCGCTTGATATGGAAGTCACCTTATTAGATGCGACTTCATATCCTGCGCCAGTCCAAGGCGTACCAGTTACGTAACCTACAAGTGAATGATCGCCCCAGCCGTATGCAGTTTCCCCGTGAGCAATATGGGTGTGATCGTAAGCGGCTTCATGTGCAGTCACGTCGCTGGAATATTGAACAAAATCAGCGTCTTCTATGCCACCCGTAAATCTATATTTAGTAAATGTTCGTGTAGAAAATCCTGCAATACAATCCTGAAATGATATTGTACCCGTCGGGGAAACGATGGTAATATCAACCCCAATCGGCCTATTATATGTAAGTACCCTTAATAGGTATTCCGGTATAGATTCGATGACAAAGCCATAGTCCCCCTGCCTGACATTTGACAGCTTGGCATTAAGAGGCAGTCTTGATGATACCAACATCTGTTCTAGTGCGGTCATGTCGTAAGTTTTATTCGATAAACTTACAATTTTTTAGGTGAACTGCGAATACATTGAATTATTTTTATCTTTGGTAATTAAAATTTACGATTATGCCGTTAAAGAAGACAGCTATTTATTATCATAATCATCCTGAAGCCAGAAAAAAGAAATTATATTATGACCTGAAGTACGAGTCTACCCCGGAGCGCAAGAAATATCGGTCGTTACTCGCTATTGCTAGGCATAAAAGAGGATTAACTCATAAAGCCGGTGACTTATCACATACAAAAAATCACACGCTCGTGCTTGAAAATAGATCACGCAATCGCGCAAGGCAGGGTAGCGGAGGGGGGTCGACCTTAAAATAAAAAGGGCACCCGATATATAGGCACCCTTGCTTGGATTTGCAATTCAAGGCTTACTCAACAGTGCAGAGCACCATAAATCTTGGAACTGCATATAAGTCTTCTTCCAGCACTTTATTCAAGTCCCCCTCAATCTTATACGGACTCATTCCTACCATGATTTTAACCTGATCTCCTGCTTCCCACGGAGTAGTTGTGTTTCTTCGTGGAATTGTAGATACCGCATCTTTATCGGGTAGCTGTTTAATTTTCCATATATCAGTAATTTCCTGAGTCTTTGAATACGATAATGCAGTAACTGTTTTTGATACCGGAGATAAAAGTACATATCCGTTAATCGGCGTTATTACACCATTCCTAACCCTGATCAAAATGCCATGATAATCAATTAAAGCGTATTTCTCTCCGTCACATACAAGTATCTGCATATCCATACAGACGGTTAAATTCCAGAATACGGTATCGCCAATTTCAAGTTCATTTTCAGTATCGTAATCGAATCCGTATCTGCTGATCAGCCTTGGTAATCTGACAACTTCTCCGTGACGCGGAATAAAATCGGATACGTTGTGACCAGTACTGTCCGACCACGCACCTTCATGAATTGAACTCTTGATTGTAATTCCAGATTTGGTCTGCATCTCGTCAAACGTGTCCTTGATTTTGATCAGGCACTTGTTCATTACAGGACGACCTAGCCCATTGACGCTGATTTCATTCCTCATCCTCTACCAAAATTAAATCGTTTTGAGCAACTAAGTCCATGCCGTCAACTTTGGTTATGATTACATCATGCTTGTAAATCACGATATCACCAATTTCAACTTCCATTGGAATACTAGGAAGTCCTCCGCCGATTTCTTTTACTACTGCCCTGATTGGCAGGTTCGATTTACTACTCATTCCTAGTGGAATAATGATACCAGCCTTAGTCGTTTGTTCCTTCTGCTTCGACTCGCAACGGAGACAAAGTATGAGAAGGTTCTTTAATTTTGTCATCTTCGTAACTGTTTATTACAATGTCTTTTAATTTAACGTCCTGTACTTCCCCGTTAATAGGATTAAAAATGTATGCTACCATATACTGTTCCGATGTAGCGTATTCTCCTGAGCCCTGAGAAAATGTTTCCTGACAGATGGTTATTACCTTGCATAAACAATCTGAACTAGGCTTCTCGTCGTCAGGATCCTCAAAAACTTTGATGTACGCGTCAATTATTTTCAATTTAATTATTTTTAGTTGTTAACTTCCAGATAAATCCACCAGCCATTTCCGACCTTCCGTGTGTGCAGTTCGATATACTCGTTCCTAATATTCCAGTGTTTTCCGTAGCGTATCTTATGCAATCAAAGGTGTTGATTAATTCTCCTTTTAAATCTCTCTGTTCTACAATCTTTCGCGCAAAGCTAAATTCTCCTAGCTTACCCTTCCCTGACGATACCCTTCCCCCAACTCTATATGCGTGAATACAATCCTCTGACTTAGTGGCCCATTCTAAATTAGACGCGTAGGGATTAAGTCTATTGCTATCTATGTGATTAACGCATGGTTTATTTTTCGGATTAGGAATAAACGCGATTGCGACAAGTCTGTGCACCCGGTGCACCATGAATTTTCCGTTGTTGTCGGTTAGATTTACGGTCCAGTATCCAGTAGTCGCTATTTGCTGAACCTTTAGCCTAGCTTTCATTGTGGCCAGACAGTATCCTCTCCTCACCTGTCTCTCGTATCTCCAAACCCTACCAAGATTACTAACCTGATATAACCCTTCATAACCAACTACATCTTTCCAAATTTCTTCTTGATTTTCCATATTAAAATACCCATACCAATCACAAGGGCGATCCAGTCCTGCGAAGTTGCAGATAGGCAATGTGACTAATATGGGATTTTTAAATGTTTTCATAACTGAATCGCGATACAAAGATATAAAAATATTTCTACTTAGTGAAATTAAAGCGTAATTTTTCAATCGACTCCTCAGCCTTTTCGATAGCTTCAATAACTTCGGCATCAGTACATTCATCTGAAAGAAATGCATTAGCTCTATCCATGAGCCTGACAAATACTGCATTTTGTTCATGGATAATACCGTAGAGTCCGTAATCCTTGGCAGTAGAAAAATTATTGCGCGTATTGGATTCTTCTTCCTGGTGTTCAAAACACGTTTTCAAATACTTATCAACCATCTGTTTAAATGGTGCATCGTATTCAGACCTGTCGTCCAGAACTCTTTTACTATGGGAAACAGAACAATGCCCTTTTAATCCAAATCTTTTTGCATTATCGTCCTGACACATCCTATGGCTCTGTTCCACATAAACCATACATAGCATCCTGGCAAGGACTTCTTCTCCTTTCCTGGTCTTGGTAAACATTTTTTGAATGTTCGCCCCGGTCGTCTTTGCAGCTAAAAGCTCATGAAATTTATAGGTCATCTTATTATTAATTAGAGATCATAAAAAGATAAAATGGATGACAATTTTTTATTCAGCACACAGTAGGCGCACTTACCACAAGGCGTACTCGGAATATCGTGATTCTTTACCGCCATCACATGATCAATATTCATCCTTACCTGCTCTAGTGCCATATCCATTTCGAGAACCGGGACCTCAATTATTTCAATGTCGATTGGGTTTTCCTTAGATATTGCAGCAATGAATGCAGGGAGAAGTTCCCCTGTGTTAATTCTCACGATTTCTCGGTAGATTGCTAATTGCTGACAGTATCCGCCGGCTTCAATGAAGTTTACTTTCATGTTGCCGTTCCATACACGTTCACGGATTGATTTCGTGGTTTTTAAGTCCACTAGACATCTGCCGGGATGATAGGAGTCAATCTTGATTTTCCACGGCACATTAAACATTACGCCAGTCATAATGACTTGTTTTTGCCCGTTCATAAAATCCATGAAGAACTCGTCGGATTCGGCTCTTGCGATCATTTCTTCTGCTAATTTAAAGGGGGCTTTTAACTCGCCTTTAAGGGTAAACATATCATTGTTTAAAAACTTAAATTCAGGAAGCGTATGTTCAAAATGAGCGTCACAAAAACTCCCAATCTGAAATGCTATATTCGGTTCATCTACCCATTCGCCACGAAGTTTTGCTAATGCCATACTTTCACATCCGGGATATATTCCACTTCCAATAAATGAGTTATATTGAGAATTGGACATATAAAGGGCGTCTGATTCTTTGCTGAAGTAGTTATCTTTGGTCAGTATCATAGCGCCTCAATTTTAGTAACCGCCCATTTTTTGAATAGCTCAAATTTAGCATCGATTTCTTGCGCTACGATAATGGATTCCATGTTTGAAAGCTTCAGTTCGGGAAGAGTGCAATTGTTAATCCATAGAACCATTTTTGTCTTGTCGGGCGCTTTTAATGCCTGTTTTTCGGCAGCAATACGTTCAGCCTCCTTTATCTTAGCTTCGGCTAATACTCTTCGTTCTTCGGCTTCTTTCTTGGCAATTTGATCCTGTAATGCTTTCCGCTCTGCCTCAGCTTTTTCTCTTTCGATTCTTGCCTTTTCTTCGATAGCATCCTGAATTCGTTTTGCTTCTGCACGCTCTTTGGCGAGAATGGCGTCCTGTTTTTCTTTTTCGATACGAGCCTTTTTGTCAGCTTCCGCTTTCTGTTTTGCGAGTAGATCGGCCTGACGTTTCCGTTCTGCCTCGGCCTTCTTTTCTCTTTCGATAGCTTCGGCTTTCAGCCTTTCGTTCTCCTGATGGATTCGCGCCTGTTCAGTTTCGTATGCCGTCTTTTTGCCTTCGAGATATATAAGATGCTGAGTATAATCTTCGGTTGACATTATACCAAGATTAACCACTGAGTATATTTCCTCCTGAAATTGAATGTACTTATACAACTCAACCTGCCGTTCTCTTCCGAGTTTATCAATGCGTTCGTTCTCAATAAGTAATTCTTCAGCTTCCCTATCAGCTTTAACTTTTGCATCGAAAGCTACTTTAATTCCAACCAAGTAGTTCTGATAAATACTTTCGGGCATCTCGCCTAATCGATCAGGAAGTAGAAATTCAGAAGTGTATTGAAGCAATTCCACCTTCCGTTCTGCCGCAATCTTAGCAATCTTCTCGGCTTCCTGAATGGCAAAGTGTTTCTCAATCTTTTCCAGGTTCTCTTCCATCTGCTCAACCGGTAGTGTTTCCTTATTCTTCCACGCATCAACAAACTGTCCGGCACGAAGGAAGTACGCTTTCTGTGTTTTATGAATTTCGCCGATACCGGTTCTGACTTTGACTAATTTCAACCTGAGTTCCCGTGCTTCAATGCAGGTTTCTTTATTAATCTCCTTGGTTAAAAGAAGATTGTAAACTTCCTGATAACCTTCGCGTTCTGCAATCTTGGGTAAAAACGCTTTTTCGATTTCAACTGCGCTTGAATCTGACAACCCGTATTCTTTTGGGTCAACTTTTGCTAATTCGTTCATGTCTGTACTGTCTTAGATTAATTTACCTCTTCCGGTTTAACTTCTTCCTTCTTGGTTTCTTTGGACAGAGGATTGACTACTTCATGTTTGGTCTTAGCCTTACGAAATGCGGTATCTACATCTGTATCTCCGTCCTTGATTGCAGTTCCAATTCCGATGAGAACCACCAAGTCGTCAGGTGTAATGTGATCGATTGAAGCCTTACCGATTGCACCAAGAATTTCAGCTTCGGTTAATGAATACGAATCTTTCAGCGCATCAATTACCTGTTTTCTTCGGGTAAGCAATTTGGTCTTATCGGATACGTCGCCGGTAATCTTACTTTTAGCCTCGTTATAAACTTTATCTACGATGGCTTTAGGGATAACGGACAAGATGGCGTTACGAAGCGCGATTGAATTACCGGCATTTCCTGTCACGACGATCATGTCGTCATTCATTCTGCCGGTCTTTGTCATGATCGATCGCTTAACCTCAACCTTTATTGCGAGGTTATTTTCAAGATCAAAACATACTGCCTGACATGTTACTTGCTTTGCATCCACTCCAATAACCTTGGCCTCAATTCTCAGGTTTCCCCAACTCTGGGCAAGAATTTTTGCAAGATGAACACTTGGGCCGGTAATTGACTTACCTCCTCTTGGCACCGAATAAGTACATGTTGCTGCCGTTTCCTTATCGAGAGTAACCACAGCTATTGCATTCTCAATTGCCCGTTTCATATTTCTCCCGTACAGCTTTGCAGTAGCAATCTGAACGTCAATCTGAGCCTTGTCCTGCGAATAAACTATATCCGCATTTACTTCTTCTACGTGAACTAAATCTTCTGATTCCATGTCTATTTATTTATTGGTTAATTATTCTCCATCTTCAAAATAACCTTCTTTTCTAAGGCAGTCGTCGCATTTGTAAAATATACAATCTACCTCATCATGAAGTTTTTTATCAAACCTAAATCCGGTAACTTCATTTCGTGATTCGTAGGTCGTTTCATTTCCGCAGAAATGACAGGGCGGATCATCTTCCTGGTTCCAAGGAGCGTCTGGACTAAAATATGCGCCTGCCGGGTAATAGTCTGCTTCTGTCATTTTGTATGAATTTTATCAAGTTCTGCTGTAAGTTTATAAATTTCTGATATAGCAAAGTTAATACCATCAATTTTTGCTTGAATTCTTATCACAAAAGAAGAATTGTCTTTCCACTGTTCTTGTTCTTTCTTTAAATCCAATTCCCAACAACTACGTTGGTAGGTTAATGTCCTGATCAAATAGTCTAAGTATTCCATTTTACTTACTTTTAAATTAAATTAGCCTTCAACCACCGTTCGCCTTTCCATCCTTTTATCCATTGATTGTTGTCACAGAATAAAACGGAACCTGCCTTTGGATAAAATACAACTCTACCCCATTCATTAGTGTAAATTTTAATCCTATCCTCATATTCTTCAACTAAATATAACGCCCTTAATGCAGGCATAACTTCTTCTTCGAACTTCTCTTTCCTTTCGGCTCTTTCAATCTTTCTAATCCAATTACAATCCCGTTCGTCATTGTCTGAATTATCCTCGGACATCTGCTGTTTTAACCGCTCTGATTCCTTCATTTTAATCCTTTTAAAATGTTTATCGCAACATCAATTGCTTCTCCTATTTCTTTCGGACCAGGTAACTCTACATCGTCACTACCCCTGCGCCATTTATTGTAAATTACCAGTATTTTTAATGCTTCTTGTAGGTTCATATCGTTGAATTATTTCTGCACAAATATATATATATTTATTGACTTGGCAATGGGTAATCGTAGTTTAAAATGATTATAAATAGTCTAATATTTTTTAGTCCTCCATGGGTCACTTATTCCACGTCTAAGCATCTCGTTTTTAAGTAGATCCTTGTATTTATTATGAACTTCCCTTATCTGCTCCATGGTAAGTTCGGGATCATTCATTCTGTCCTCCAATTTCGTCACAGTTCCTTCTCCATGAGTTCGCTCTATCCATTGTGCCATGGCTTCCTGATTTCCGGCGAAATGTTTATTTTCCTGCAAGCTCTGTGGTGCCAGATTTGTAAATTCAAACTTAAGTGCCGGATACTTGTCCGAACGAATGTAATGCCCTGTTTGCAATCGTTTATCATTTACTTTATACTTCAGTTCGGGATTAGTGGCGCAATGAACCCATAAATTATCGTCCGCATATTTTAGGCAAATAAATCTACTTACCAACTTCCATGTCTGGTTATGATACCCTTTTTTTGCCTCATCCTTTCGATCCTGACGAGCTTTCTCTAACTCCGCAGTAGTTTGTACCCTTTGATCTTCTAACTGTCTTAAAACGGCTAAAATCGCGTGATCCTCGCAATAGGGTTTAAACTTACCTTCACGAGTCGGATCAGGCATTCGGGTTTTATCGCATCCTGGTTCTTTGCAGATATTTTTTAGCTTTGGTAGTTTTTTGGTTCTCATTTCTTTGGTTTTAAAATATTAATTGGCGGTAATCCGAATTCAATACAGAACCTATCATAACATAGGGCAGCTTCTCTCTCGGATTTACAGCACTTCTTTTTATAAACATACTTATGCATCAACTGAGCCATGTAACACACGTACTTACCGTTTAAGATAATCGGATACACGCCCTTAAATTTGGATTTTGGTAGGGTCATTTTCTAAAATGGTTTATCGTCTTCGTATTCAAAATTAGAATTTACCGGCATCTTTGAACTCACGTTTTGTATGTCGGGATAATCTTCGTACTGAGGATTCATATCATAGAACTGAGTCATGTCCTCGTTTGCTCTTATCGGTATGTCATAACACTTTCCGCGACGATGCTTTGCAATAGATAAAATCAAATCATCATTCTCGTCCTTGAATGGGAATAGGATTATATCCGTGTCCTGCTCTAAACTTCCTGATTCCCTGAGATCACCCTTTCGTGGCTTTGCTCCGGCACCCCTTGTTTCTACTTCACGGTTAAGTTGGGCCAATGCCATTAGCGGCACATGACAATCAAGAGTAACACTTTTAAGGGTTCTGCTTATTTTGCTTATTTGCTGTTCCCTTATCTTGGATTCTTCTTCGGGAGGAATAAGCTGAAGATAATCAGCAAATACCATGTCGCACTTGCCGGACTTGATATTTTTTTTTGTGTTGGATTTTATCTTGCCAGATTTAATGTCAGATTTGTCATACCAAAGTATAGGTAGTTTTCTTAAAATCTGATTAGCCCTATTTATTTCATCCCAATCCAATTCAGTAAACTTGGCGTCCCTCACTTTGGTTCTACTTACGCCTGACTCGCCGGAAAGAATTATTCGATATAAGTCTTCAGAGTTCATTTCGTATCCGTAAACGTTCACCCAAAATCCAGCCTTAGCCGCTACAACTATAAATCTAAGCATTAACGAAGTCTTTCCTACAGATGGTCTTGCCGCAAGGATTATAAAGTTAGGTGATCTCCACCCAGAAGTCCCCTTATCCAATTCAAAAAATCCTGTTGGTATTCCGATCAGCTTTCCTTCTTTGGCTTTTTCGTAATCTTCCTTCAACTCTTCTATGGTTTTTTCCGCCACGGCTTCCGTAGACTTACAGCCATCTGCGCCACCGGAACCATTACTTAAATTTTCAATAGAACTTTCAGCAAACGCAAGAAGATCATCTACGTCCTGCGTGTCATCGTATGCCTGAGTCTGAATCATGGTTCCAATTCTAAT
>Ga0302288_1000185_pt1 | contig 57354 bp, 51 predicted proteins | sample III_Fen_N1_1_FD_194549 | JGI IMG/M metagenome (GOLD analysis project Ga0302288, IMG submission 194549) | Peat permafrost microbial communities from Stordalen Mire near Abisko, Sweden - III_Fen_N1_1 | ecosystem: Environmental > Terrestrial > Soil > Wetlands > Permafrost | place: Sweden: Abisko...
CTTCAAGCGGAGGCGAAACCAACACCTGAATGCCCCGTTGCAAGCACTCGCCTAAGAACGTCTGTTCCCCCCGCGCAGCTTTGTAATCGGGAAACAACAACACATCCGGATCCTCACCAAACCACTTTTCAGCCACATGCTCAATCCTCAGGTTATACAACGGATGCCCCTGAATGCGCATATTTTTCATCTTTTCGTTGCGGATTACAAAACCCGCCACGTTGTAGTTCGAACTACGCGATAACCACTGTAAAAGCGCCACACTGTGCGCCCCTATACCATATATATACGTACGCTTGGAGACTTTGCCCGAATACGTCGAACTGTAATTGTTGACAAACACAATGACAAAACGCACCATCAGCAATACCAGCAAATTCTGCAGATACAAAGACACCACAAAAAACAAGGGAAACTCAAAGTTCTCAATCAGCATCACCACAACCAGGTATAGCCCCAGATTGGGCAATGATATCGTCAGTGCCAGCTTACCAATCTCATAAAACTGCAGATGCCGCGTCAAGCCCCGGTAATACTGAAAAGCCACAAAGACCACAACCAGAAAGAACAGGTACCACATACCAATAAGCAACGCATTCGACAACGAAATATCGTTGATCTGGTAACGATTGTGCATCGTTATTGTCAAGGCCAAACACCCCAAACAAAGTAAAATATCCGTCAAAAGAACCAACCAACGATTCTTTATGGTATAATCCATAAGATACTTGGTCAATCGCCTAAACAACGCTAAAAATCGATTCATATCATTACGGGATAGTCAGGGCAAAGCTACAAATAAGTAAAGGATAAATGAGCATCCTCGGTGAAATAGATATTAACAAGTTGTGACTTTCTTAAACACCACATTGTACCGAAACCCATTCTTTCCGTAGTTTGGAATCTGTTGACCGAACACACGCACCTTCCACCCGGCACGCTTGCCCATCATGACAAACCAGTTCCGCTCAAAATACAGATGCTTAAGACCGTTGTACAACTCATCGTACACACCCACCGGCAGGGCCTTTCGGCTAGCCTCCATCTCCTCCACATCCGTCATCACATCGGGCACATTGAGCACAGCCACCATGGAATCGGCCATTTCAAACATCTTGAGCAACACAACCTCAGCCACCTTCAACGAATCAAAATACTGAAACACACTGTTCGCCAGCACCACATGGGCACGCTCAGTCACCTTAAAATCCATCGCATTAGCCACCTCAAACCGGCAACCCGGCATGGCCAATTTAGCCAAGTGAATCAAGTTCGACGCCATATCAATACCGCCCACAGTGTATCCCTTTTGGTACAGGGGGAACAAAAAAGCCCCGCCCCCGCAACCCACCTCAAACACAGTCATGTCAGGCTTCAGCTTCAAGGCAGTGCACAGTTGCTCCACATACACCTTCCAGTCTTCAGGCTGAATAAGCCCTAACCCCGTATCAAACCCATCAGAAACGATCAAACTCTTCAACAAGCGATCGGGATCGTCCGACAACAAAAAATTATGCTCCAAGTGCTTGCCCCACACGTACTTCCACGTCATGCTGCACGGAAACGGATACCGACCCACGATGATCCGCTCCACATTGATGCGCGGATGCTCACCCATGTACCATTGCCCATACCAGTCGGCAAACGCAACCATCCCCTGTACCAGCGACGTTTTCCCGCTGCCCATGTCGATCATGCGGTACGGAGGCAACGAAGCCCCTTTCGGTTGCTTCAACTGGCAAGATGGACCCCGCTTCAACAACAACTCAAGGACATCCAGCACATCGTCAATATAGATGAAATCAGACGCCTCTCCCTTTTCAGCCGGTTCAACGGGCTTATCGTTCAAGAGAGCATCGGCAAACACCCCGGGTAATTGGTCGAGACAAGCCCACGGACCGTACACCGTTCCCACACGCACCCCCGTGGCGGGCAACGAATACGTGCGGCTAAACACCTCCGCAAACAACTCGTTCGAACGGGATACCGCATTCAGCACACTCACACCCGGATCGCCAAGGGAACCCACGAACACCACATGCTCCACATCCTGCTTCCTTGAATTATTCAAGACAGTGACAAAACCCGCCAAGTTGGTATTGATATACCGCAGCGGCTCCATCATCGACTGTTCGACATCAATCAGACCACCGAGGTGGCATACCGACCGAATATCGTACGTCTCAAATAAAGCCGCCACATGTACCGTATCCTCTAAATCCAACTGAATGAACGACGATTTCTCGATGTTCCGGTTCACCACCAGTTTGTTGTACCGAATTTCCTCCTTGGGTATGCCCCATTCAGCCAGACGCGCGTATTTCAGACGCGTATCGCCCGTATCGTCAAGATTGTCCGTACCAATAATGAACCAGTCATCCTTCGCCAGACGCCGTGCGAGATTACTCCCAATAAAACCGGCTACACCGGTCACTAAAACACACTTTCCCGATTCATACCCTGAATAATTCATACATTAGGTGATTTTTCATGTTTGTACATCTAACCGCTTGTCTGTGAACAATTTGTCAGCAGCCTCATACAAAGAAGCATCACTTATGTCGAACCATGGACTGGGCAACAACCAAGCGTATAGGTTGGAAGAAGCACACAACCAAGCCAATAGGTTGTTCGGCGTTTCGAAGGCCACACCTCCGGCCACCGCCTTGTACAACTTTACCACGTCGGCACCCGTCAAAAAAAGAAAGGGCGCAACACCCCACCGAGTGGGCGGCACCTGTGGCCTGTCGTGGACGGCCACCACCTTCATTTGCTGATCGAACACCACCACACCCCCGTCTTTCAACGCAGGCAAGGAAGTCTCCCGGTAACACGATAAACAACTACAGTCCCGCAAGCGAGCCTGCCTGACAAATTCCATCAATGAGCCATCCACCACAGTGCTATCTCCCACAATAAGCACGTCCTCGTTCAGCGACTGTCGCTCGATTACATACACAATCTCGCACATGAGACTCTCCCTTTCCTGAACTCGCACGCGCGCATCGTTGATAAGCGTCATGGGTTTCTTGTAATGCGTCCTCACCAACCAAGCCTTCAAATACGGGTAGCAGACTTCGTTGGTCACAATCAGGTGGTCATCAATCCCATCCATCGCATCCACGTCACACAGCAGCCTATCAATAACAGACTTACCGCCAACCTCCAACAAAGAATTCGGAAACTCGCTCGTAAACGGCTGTAAACGAGCAGAAAAACCAGTTGCCAAAATGAGCGATTTCATACGTTTGGGTGAGTTTGATTACTCCGCATTAACGCGGCTAATATAGAATTTAATCAGTAAATTACAAATAGCTTAAAGCTTATTATCACTTATTCTTAATGTAAAAATTCGGTGAGCCACGCACGCAGATCAGGACCAATTTCCTCATTGCGCAACCCAAACAGCACATTGGTCTTGATGAAATCGAGCTTGTTGCCAATATCGTAGCGTACCCCGTCAATGCGGCAGCCAAACATGGGATGCTCCTTCACCATCAGCCGCATAGCATCCGTGAGCTGCACCTCATTGTTCAACCCACGTGGCGTCTTTTCCAGGTACTCAAAAATGGCCGGCGTGAACACATAGCGACTGGCGAAAGCTAAATTCGACGGAGCCAGTTCCGGCTTGGGTTTCTCCACGAAATCACGCGCGCTAAGCACCCCATCTTCCAGCACAACCCCATCTATCACCCCGTAGCGCTGCACCTTCGAGGCCGGCACCTCCTCGAGCGAAACAACCGAAGCGTGGTATTTCTCGTACACATCCATGAGCTGACGCGTCACCGGCTTTCCGTGCCCATCCATAAGCGTATCGCCCATCAACACAGCAAACGGCTCGTTGCCCACATGGTCTTTCGCGTACAAAATAGCATCGCCAAGCCCATTCATCTCCTGCTGCCAGATGAAATGCACCTTCGCCATCGACGAAATCCGCCTCAGCTTCTCCAGTACCTCAAACTGCTTCTTTTCCTCAAGCGCCAACTCCAACAACGGATTGCGGTCGAAGTGCTCCTCAATGGCCCGCTTGCTCCGCCCAACCACAATGAGAATGTCCGTGATGCCCGAAGCCACCGCCTCCTCCACCACATACTGGATTACCGGCGTATCCACCACCGGAATCATTTCTTTTGGCAAGCTCTTGGTAATTGGCAGGAACCGCGTTCCCCACCCCGCTGCCGGTATAACCGCTTTCTTTATCATAACCTTTCAACCATTTAGTTGCACACTATTGCCGGCTTAATCACCTCGATACCCTTTTTGTTGGCCGTCCGCTTCAACCGATCAAACATAGCCTCGTCGGTGTAGGAGCCAATGATGGCCCCACCCGAACCCGTAAACTTAGCCGAAGCCCCAACGGAACGAGCCAATTCCACCATCTCGATATTGCCCGGCTCAATGCGCACCACACTGCGGCGCAAATCGAAGTTGCGGTTAATGAGCTGCGCCATCCGCTCGGTGTCGCAAACAGCCAGCGCCTCCTTAAACTGCACCGTGAGCTGCGACCATTCCTGCATGGCATCAAGCACCGCCTGCTCGCCAATGTTGTACCGCGCCCTCAGGTCGTTGTGCATCACTTCGGTGCCTTCCGACAACGTGCGGCGAAACGCTATATATAAAGGAGGAAAATTATCGGTATCCAAGGGCATGTAGTTTCCAAAACCCTGCTTATCCATGATTTTTTTGTCGAAGTCCATAAACACCGGACGCTCGTACACCTGCGCCACCCTGTCCTGCAGACCGGCAGCAATACCCAACTCCTTATTTTCCACGCTCAAAATGAGGTTGGCCAACATAGGCTTAGGAATCTCCACCCCATAAAACGCCATCATCCCCTTAAAGCAGGCCGTAATAATGGCCGACGAACCGGCCAAGCCCAGGCGCAACGGAATGTTCGAACAATACCGGATGGTAAAATTCCGCTTGTCCAACACAATGTTGTTGCTCATACAGTGGTGGTAAAACACCTTGATGGCCGCCTTGATAAGCCGGATGCCCCCGTAGTACCCACTGTTGGCCACCGTGTCAGCCAGCTCCTCAATGGTCGAAAAGCGGTTGATATCCAGCTTCTCCGGATAAATTTCCAACTCAGGCGTATGGTACAGCTGCACCTGCGCCCTGAAATTACTAAATACAAAGGCAATGGTCTTGCCGAAATACCCGTCGCTCGGGTTGCCAATCAGCGCAGCCCTTGGATAGGAAGTGGTTTCAATGATCATACTCGTCAGGTTATAAAAACATCATGGCATAAATGGGAATATAGGTAATCTTACCCTTCCGGCTAATGACCCGTTCATTCGACAACACATAGGCCTTTTGAACGTTGTAAGCCTTCGTTTCAAGAAAATAGTTGAGGGCACTGTGCTCCGAATAGTTCTTCCCCGATTTCACTTCAAGCGGAACAACGGAAAGCGTATCGTAGTTGTATTTTCCTAAACAGCATACTCTACACTTTTCGTATATTGCCCTGATCGTCCCGGGTTTGTTCATGCTTGGAATCTTTCAACCACTCACCGATTCGGCTGTTCCAATAGTACGAAATTCGTTCTGTCTGATGCCCGGTAAGGTCGGCCATGAACACCGCTTTATACTTGGGGTAATCATAGCTTTATTCAGGCAATATACCGGTTGACTTTCCAAAGGAGGTACAGCGGCAAGCTGAACGTTTGAGTCTGTTCTACCCTGTTGTCACCTATATTCTTCATGGAACACTTGAAACCGGTCTGTGGGGTGTATTTTTTGCAGAAGAACAGATAACTCTTGGCCTTTGTATTTATTTCGGCTTTTGCTTCAATCGGGATGACCTGATTTTCGTTTTCGATGAGGAAATCAAGCTCAGCCGTATTGCCTGAACGCCAGAAAAACGGTTTCATACCAAGCTTCACCAACTCCATCATAACATAATTCTCGGTAAAGGCTCCCTTGAAGTTTTTGTACAGTGCCGTCTCTTCCACTATCGTCTTGGCAGAAACCCCGGCTTTTTGTCGAAGCAAGCCAATATCGGCCATATACAGTTTGAAGTGCGTGGCATTCGCATGGAAAGATAACGGAAGCTCTGCCTGTTCAACAAGTTCCAAGGTGTATATCAAACCCGCATCGACCAACCACTTCAAGGCATCCTCCAGCTCGGCAGCGCGTTTTCCGGCTTTGACATGCGAAAAAACAAACTTATTGTTTTCTTTCGCCAGTTGTTTGGGTATGGAATCCCATATCCACCCCAATTTGGGAATATCCAAGGTCGGTGCATGTTTTGCAAAGTCGTTGGAATAATCAACCAAGATGTTATGCTGAATAACCTCTATTTTTTTATAATCATGCGTGTCAACCCATCGCTTCACCACTTCAGGCATACCTCCCACGATGTAATAGTTTTTTAAGGCTTTTGCCAGTGGAACAGAAAATGCGTCCGGGATCTCGCGGGTAATGTCGAAGTCGTTCACCATCTGTACTGTTTCGCCCAACCCTTCAGCACACAAAAATTCGCGGAACGACAGGGGATACATTTGCAGATGCTCCACCTTCCCGACGGGGAAAGAACTGTTTTCGCGATTAAGGGCTACACCGAGAAGCGACCCGGCACTCGCCACATGCAGAGCCGGCCAATTCTCGCAGAAATATTTCAACGCGGTGATGGCTTTGGGACATGCCTGTATCTCATCAAAGATGACGAGCGTCTTACCCTCCGTTATTTTAGTACCTCCTACTGCAACAGTCAGTTCTTTGATGATTCTGTTTACGTCAAAATCGAAATCAAAAATGGATGCAAGTTTCTGATTCTGTTCGAAGTTAAAATAAGCCGTGTTATCAAAGTATCGTTTGCCGAAATCTTTCAGGATATAGGTCTTGCCACATTGACGTAATCCTTTTATAATCAAGGGTTTACGGTCTTCCTTATTTTTCCACTCAAGTAATTGACCCACAATATCTCTTTCCATATCTGTTGTATTTTACAGCTTCAAAGATAGTGTCTTTTGCGTATTTCATACGAATAATGCAAATATATTTGCATTTATAATACGAATAATAACACTCACTGAAAAGCCATTAACCCAAGAAAAAAAGTGGAGATGGTGTTTATCATTCCGGATAAATGCAAGATGTTGATATTCAAACTATTTTCAGCAATGATAACGACGAGCAAGCCCAGGGTTCCGTATGTATATAAATTCATCATCAACCTGGGATTGGTATCTTTCAGAAAAGTAAGATAAATATGTGAACCATCGAGAGGAGGCAGCGGAATCAGATTGAAAATAAACAAACTAATGTTGATTATTCCCCAAGCAACGATTAGATTGACCAGGCCCAGACCTACATTGGTATTGTTGAAGCATTCGAAGAAAAACAGTAGGCGGGCCACCGCGAAGAAAAGGAAGGCGATTACCAGATTGGACAGCGGACCGGCAATGGAAATCAAGATTTCATCCCGGTGTTTGTGTTTCAGGTTATCCGGATTAAAACTCACCGGCTTTGCCCATCCAAATCCGGCAATGACAATCAGGAAAAAGCCCATCCAGTCTATATGCTTCAAGGGGTTCAGCGTCAACCGCCCCTGGTCTTTTGCCGTATGATCGCCCAAACGGAAGGCCGTATAGGCGTGCGCGAACTCATGCACCGTCAAACCAATAACGGCCGCCGGCATGATCTTGATCATTTCTATAACATCCATGTTGAATAGTTTCCTCCTTACTGGCTTACACTTTCTGACCAACAAATTCTTTTGCTGCATACAACGGCACATTTTCCATCCATTCCTGATCAGCGTGCCCTTTCATAGAAAAACGAACACCTTTCAAGCCATACGACTTGAAGTCTTGAGTGATAAAGGTTCTAAGCGATTTAGACTTCACGTTTTCCTCTGCTTTCACCTCAATGGGCACTACTTCGCTCTTCGCTTGAACAATAAAATCTACTTCCTGCGAAGAATTGTCTTTGCTGAAATAATAAATGGGCAACTCAGGTAGCGTCTTTAGTTGCTGCAACACAAAATCCTCCGTAAATGCCCCTTTATATTCAGCAAACACAGCAGATCCAATGAGAATCTGGTCGACAGGGGCATCAGACAGTGCACCCAGCAAACCCACATCGAAAACATACAGCTTGAATGCGTTGACATCTGCATAAAATGACACGGGGATTTTCACATCGCGGGTACGCTCCACTTTATACACCAACCCCGCATCAATCAACCATTGAATGGCTATCTCAAAGTCGTTGGCACGAGCCCCCTTTCGAACCGCCCCGTACATAAACTTCTTGTTTTCACGTGCAAGCTGTGAGGGTATTGAATGCCACACCATACGAATGCGTTGCGTCTCACGGCCTGCATGTTTAGCCATATCCACATCATAGGCTTTCAACAGCTTCTGTTGTACCCTTCTTACACCCACCACATCCTTACTTTCCGCAAACAAACGAACAGCTTCGGGCATACCACCCACAAAATAGTATTGACGAAGCATCTCAGTAAAGGTGTCGCCTAATGCATCAATCAGTTCCTTGTCGTACCGTTGAAGTAATTCTACCAGACTACTTTTCCCCATAGCCAACAGAAATTCATCAAATGACAGAGGATACAGGTTCATGGTATTCACTTTTCCAACAGGAAACGATTCACCCTCCATGTTCATCACCCCAAGCAGCGAACCAGCCACAACAACGTGCATATCCGGCATTTCCTCCTGAAAATACTTCAATGTGGAAATTACAGGCGGAATCTCTTGAATCTCATCCAAAAAAATCAGCGTCTTGCCGGCAGTAATTGTTTGGTTGGCAAACGCCGATAAGCCAAGCACAATACGATGGACATCCTTATCCTTATCGAACAGTGTTTTAATAAGATCATTCTTATAACAGTTCACATAGACTAAGTTATCGTACTCATTCCTGCCAAACTCATTCAAGATGTATGTTTTACCAACCTGACGAGCGCCATAAAGAATCAGCGGCTTCCTATTCGCCGCTTCCTTCCACGCTATCAGTTGTTTATATATAGTTCTTTGCATGCACAATTACATTTTTATGGGCGAATAATAGATATTATTTCACACTTTTATGAGGCAATGACGATCAGGAAAAAGCCGTATAGGCGTGTGCGAACTCATGTTCCGTCAAATTGGCACTCACCGCTTCATCACCCGGCGCGTCTGTCCGTTGACGTTTACTAGGTACAGACCCTTAGGAAGCTCGGACACGTTGATGATACGGGCTCCTGATGAAATATGTAGCAAGCCGCTTACATTGTACACCCTGACGGGCTTTTCCCGTGAAGTGCCAAGCAGGCTTACCTCTTTGTCGTCAACATACAGTAAGTTACCAACCGGATCCAGGAAGACCTCCAGCTTGTTGTTGATTTCGGGGGGTGCCGTTGCGGTGTAGGGTGAATAATGGTACTGCGTGGTATTCACAGGGACGGTTTGCCAGTCGTTGTTTTCCAAGTCCCAGGCATATTCCGTGCACGACGTAGGCAGCTGTCCGCCATACGACGTTTCCACCTCGTTGCTGTATGCGCACAATTCGTTCACTTGATGCGTGTAATCGTAGGTTATCAGCTTTTTCTTTCTGCCAACCTTCTCATAGTCAGCCCAACTCAAGTCATAACTCATTTCGGATATCGTGTTGCCGTAGGCATCATAGGCAAATTGGGTTTCGTTTTGTAAGTACCAATTTCCTTCAAAGCTGTTCTGATAAGACTCCAACGATCGTATCTTTCGATTGTTTTCGTTGTATTCATTTTCCGTTTTTACGCCTTCCAAAAAACCGTCAAAATTGTTGTCTATGTAGAACACGTAGGATGTAATGTAGCCCCTCTGGTTATACGTATAGTATTCTTGCTTCTGCAGATACGGGTTTTGTTCATTGTCCCAGTAATAGTAGGAGATGGCTGTAGGCAATCCCTTGGTGTCGAACTGCTTTTCTGTCTTTGTAATGGGCTTCCATTGGCTGGTTGACTTATCCCAGCTGTAGCCGGTTGTCGTTGTGGAGCTGAGCGTATCGTTATAGGTAGTGGTACTGACCATTTTGGATTGCCACTGGCCAGAGAACATATTTTGGTTAATGGTAGTCGATTCAATTTCTCGTCCTTGTTCATCGTAGCGTGTTGTCCCTTCATAAAATGACGCCCACTGGTTGCTACTACTGCTCCAAAAATACCGACAATCGGATGTCAGCTGATTGTTTTTGTTGTAAGCCAGTTCGGTTTTTATGAAAAACGCCCAATCGGCTGTTTGCTCATTCCATGTGAATAAAACTTGCTGAGTCTGTCGTCCATTTTCGTTGTACACAACTTCAATCTTGGTACTTTTCTCCCAGGTTTGACCATTCCAGCTATATCCTACATGTTGGGTGATGTTGCCCAACATAGAGTAGGCGTTGGTAGTTCTCGATACCTTAGCCCAATTGTTACTACCAAAAGACCACTGACTGTACGTTTCATCCACCACAAGGCCCTTATCATTTACGGTCTGTTCAACCATTTCATACCCCACCCACTCTCTAGTAGCCGTGTTCCACTGGTACACACGCTTCACCCGCTGACGTCCGGTTTCATCAACGGAAAACACGTCCTTTGTTTTCCCGGGGTAAACCACATCTGCCACCACGCTGTCCAACTGCAAGGTGGGCACATTTCCGGCTGCTTGGAGCGTTGTGGCTCCCAGTAGCAGGGTTAGTAACAGGAGTATGTGTTTCATTGATACTTTTTTTTCAATGCCTCGTTGTGATTTTACTCTATAACAGTTTCTTCAACTGATCAACGGGTCGAATATAGTCTTTCGATTCAGCCTTGGCTATTTTGCCGCCAAAAAGGTACTTCAGGTAAACATCTTCCAGGCGGTTTAATTCAGCAGGGTTCACTTCTTCCAACAGCGCCAGGTTGTTTTCCAAATCCCATTTCATCTGCGCCATGTTCGACAATAATGAGCGGCTGTTGGTTGTAACGACCTCGGGGACTGTGAACAGTTCAAAGCCCTGAGCCAAGTCTGAAAAGCCATTTCGTGACAACAAGGCATGCACCCTGACAGGAAGCATGTCGAGTGCTTTGTTCACCGAACGGCCCAACACCAGCATGGAAATCATGGTGGGGAGATGCAGAAAATGAATGACCGAACCGCCTTTTCTTCCGGTTGACAGCAACGAAGCGTACCACTCCCCGGGAAGCGGCCCGTTCAAAGATGCCTCCATTTTAACTGGTTTTATCCTGGCAATCGTAAGCAGTTTGGCTGTGGCTCGAATAATCATTGTTTAGTTGCAACATTTATTCTAATAGCACTTTCAGTTGGTTACAAATTGTAACCAACAAACATCCTTTTATTTTCAGAAGAAATATGTTCGATTTTTTGCGAATACAAAAATCGTATGCTATCATTGCTGAATATCAAACCATTACACGTAAAGCACCATGATTACAATAAAAGGGGTCGATCCCCGCATGATAGCAAACAATCTTACTTCGTTCGAACCAACCCACCCGGGAGAAATTCTGAAAGAAGAAATCGAGTATCGCGGTGTTTCACAGCGTAAACTTGCGGCGCAAATGGGGGTATCCTATTCGGTTCTCAACGAAGTTCTTAACGCCAAACGTCCAGTAACAGCTGAATACGCTTTGCTTTTTGAAGCCGCCTTGAATGTTGAAGCCGAGATGCTAGTAAAAATGCAAGCGCGTTACACCATACAACTGGCTAAAAAAGACACATCCTTTGCCAACCGGCTATCGCACATACGCAAGGTTGCCGCCGTGTTGTAATCGTTCCAAATCTTTCAGTACTTTGTTTGCCCATCAGTAGCAGTTGTCGCATAATTTGCGACAACTGAAAAGCCATTAAGGAGTAAAAATGGCATTTAAGTCACTTCTTGCTAATACGCAAACTATTTCCGTTTCAATCGGTCAGTATATCTTCCTCCCCCAACGGCGCATACGGCTCGTCCTTGCACTCAAAAATCACCGTGCCCGGCTCCAGCACCGTAATGGTATGCCACACACCCTTGGGAATGTTCACCCCATACACCCCCTTCAATGGGTCCAGCTCCAGTTCCTCCATCACGTTTTTATCATCGTCGAACGTCTGCATCAGCAACCGCCCCCGCAGCAACACATACGTTTCCTGCGTATGCCGGTGCCTATGAACCGGCAGCACGGTGCCCAACTCCAACGCGTTCAAAAACCGCTGCGACAGCGACTTCGACCCCTCGTGGAAATTGAAGTTCATCCGTTGGCGGGGGTTCTCGGCGGCTTGGGCGGAGAGGGTGTCTAGAAGATTCTCGGTTATGGGTAGTAATTGAGTTGAATCAGACATTGTAATTCATCGGTATTGGTTAACCCTTATGCAAGGCATAATACTTCTTCATGAATAAAAAATACACTACGGAGAAAAATACTATGGTGATTACGGCGTACAACAACTTGTGCTCAACCACCATTACTCCGACAGCAACAATAGCCTGAACCAAACAATATATGCCGGAAACCAACACGTGGGGCAACTTCAACTCATTAGCCATAATTTGATACATGTGCTTGCGGTGTGGCTTGAAGATATTTTCCTTCAACCGGACACGGTGAACGATGGTCAGCACGGAATCAACACCGTATACGGTGAGCAATGCCAAATAACCTAGGTCATTGGTCTTGATTATCAACGATGAAATCATGAACACCAAGATGAACGCCATGGAGATGGCGCCCACGTCGCCTGAAAAACAGCGTGCCTTTTTTCGAAAATTGAAGTAATTGAAAATGGCCACCGCTATCAGCAATACATAGATCAGGTTGTTGTCAACGAATGACACCTGATACGTGTTGATGTACCACAATGCCCCCAACACCACCATACTGTACCCACCGGTAATCCCATTGATACCATCCATGAAATTGTAGGCATTGATCATGCCCGTACAAAAAATCAAGACCAACACCATATCGTACCACGGCAGTTTAAACACATTCAGCTGCATAAACAACAACAGCATCGCTGTAAACTGAACCACCAACCGCAGCTTCGATGATTGCGGCCTGTTGTCGTCGGCAAAACTTATCACAGCGATCAAGGTCAATCCCGCAAAAAACCACGGGTAATAAAAGCCCTTCACTAAAAAATATACCAACACAGCCAGATAGAAAAGAATCCCCCCACCCCGTAAGGTCACCTTGGTGTGTGAACTTCTATCATTGGGTCTGTCGATGATGTTGAAGTGATCTGCCAGTTTGAAGTATGCTAACTCCAAAATCAACAACACAATAAATATGATTAAATATATCCACATACGACACTATCAGCTAGTTTTCAAACGATTGAATAGTTTTTTTTATGCCTTCCCGAGCAGTCATCGGCATTTTTTCAATACCCAATGCGTTTTTCAATTTTTTGTTGCTAACCACATAATTCTCCGTTAGTTTTTGCAAACGCTCTGGATTCAACGGCAAATGCAATAAACCTCCCATTTTGGCCGCTGCAACCATGACCTTTTTGGGAATATACCAAATCCAGGCTTTTTTACCCAACGTTTCACACATCACGTTTATCAACTCATTTGTTGATAACGCTTCATCATCGGCCATGTGGTAAATACCAGATTCTACAGTAGAAGCCAGCAGCTTTTCCACAACAAAGCACACATTATCGACCGATGCAAACGATCGACGGTTTTCAAACACCCCCAACGGCCAGGGAAATCCTTTCCGAACCACTTGGTACAATAAATTTAAGTTGCCCTTGTTTCCTGGACCATGAATCATACAAGGTCGAAATATATACACTTTTTGATTGTCACGGGCAGGATGTGCAAGCAGGTAGTTTTCAGCAGCAATCTTACTCTCACCGTAAGGGCCAACTGGTTTCGGCACAACATCCTCTGTCAAGAATTCACCAACTACTCTGTCTGATGCCGATTTTACCGTGCTAAAAAAAACAAACTTTCCAATATTCTTTTCTATGAAATAATCATATATCTTTTGAGTCAAACATGTATTTATTGAAAAGTAGTCTTCTCTCAAAGTATTATTCTTAGTATCATGAGCCTTACCAGCCAAATGAATGATTGCATCAAGTGCCGGAATATGTTCAAGTTCCAAGACGTCCCAGGAAAACGTCTTTACTACTCCTTCCTTCTCAGGGGTTACAATGTCAAGCCCATATATTGTGTGTCCCTTAGAAATATACTTTACCAAATTGGATCCAACAAAACCATTAATACCGGTAATCAGTATTTTCATTAAATTGATATCTGAATAATTATTAAACTATAAATAACATTAAATAAACATTTTTATCAAAGATGATTACTTATCAATGTATTCAAATATTTTAACAAAATACTTGAAAAACAAAAATAGCATGTTTGTATAAACGCCATTAGATTTACAGGCTCGAACAATTTCTTTGTTTAGTATTAATCTACTTTTAATTGATGAAGTACTTATACCACCAGTTCTCATCTTAATTATATCCAATGGTAAATAATTAAAGTTCAATTTATTTGTATACAAAAAACGCATAAGCAGCTCAAAATCAGCAGCAATCTCATAATCTGTTTTGTAATAACCAAATTTCTCAAAATATTTTTTGTATGTAAAAAAAGTCGGATGTGCAGGCATAAAACCAAAACGAAATAGTCTCGGAGAGAATATCTTCGATGAATAATATCTTACTGTTTTTTCCAGATTGCTTGGATTTACGAACCTAATATCTGCAAAAACAGATTCAACTTTCTTATTAGAAAATAAATTGGATATCTTCTCAATAATAACTGTATTATGATAAAAGTCATCAGAATTAATAATGCCTATAATATCTCCTGTTGCAATTTTAATTCCCTTATTCATGGCATCATACAATCCATCATCAGACTCACTTTTCCAAATCAAACGTCCATTAAATAGTGGTTCATATTCTTTAATTATTTCAACAGTATTATCAGTAGACGCGCCATCAATAATAATATATTCAATATCTTTATATGACTGATTTATTACTGACTCTATTGTATCCCTTATCGTGTTAGAGCTGTTGAATGCCACTGTTATTATTGAGAATTTCATCTGATTATATTATGGGTAGAGTCCTATTAAAACTCAAAGAAGTTTAAGTAGTAAATATTCGAACTTTTTTAACTGTAATATATATTTATAAATATCTAAATTATAGACATTATTTCAATTTTTATTAAGCCAAAAATCCAAGAAAATGAATATCTAGATTGATAAATTCACATCTTTCCTTATATAATAGCAATGAGGAAAATGTAGACAATAATCAAATTTGAGAGTATAAAAATTAGCGAGTAGTCTCGTTAATAAATTCTATTTCAAGATACTAATTGATTATTTTTCAGAAGAACTCAACGCTCCTTCTTTCTTGATAGAATTTGGATATGGTGATGTACGGGTATTGCCTACTTTTACATCACCATTATCCTCAATTAAAAAGTCCGCCTAATATGCCATTTTTTTTAATAGTTGCAACGAAAAGACATTTCTATTATGAATCAGATTGAACGGACAAAAAATAACTATATATTTATAGTCTATATCGTAGACAGATACAGGCCAGTATTAAGAATTTCAAGGTAATAATCAATTCGATTTTGATTATGACAGTATAAATTCAAATTATTTAAAACAAAAAGTACATGTAATAAATTCATATTAAATATATTATAATACTTTTTAAAGTTTAACAGGAAACCCGTGATTTAATACACAAATAAATTTTCGTTTAAAAGTTCACCAAAATTTATATTTGAATTAATCGATTGTCCTTTCTTTAATTTTTACTGCTGGATTCCCTTGATAAATAGAATATGGTTCTAAATCATTTGTAGCAACTGCCCCGACGGTTAAGACGGAATGGCTCTTGCAGGTAACGCCAGGGCATACAATCGATTTTGCACCTATCCAAACCCCATCCTCAATCGTAATTTCGTTCACAAACAATTCAAAGTTACGTTTCTTATAATCATGATTTCCACAAAGTAACATTGCTCCTTGCGAAATACATACATTAGAGGATATTTTTATTTGAGCCAAATTATCAATCCATACATTTTCACCAATCCATACATTATTATCAATACTTAACAACCATGGATATTTGATATTTACATTTGGTTTAATTACGATACCCTTATCTTTTAACTTTGCTCCAAATAATTTAAGAAAAAACAACTTCAGAGAAATTGGATACGGAAATCTTGTATTAAAAAACAACGCGTTTATAAAATACCAAACGCAAATTCTTAATATACTGCCAGGTATAAACCACCTATTATTAAATAATGAGAGATCAACCTTTTCCATAATCATTTATTCTTGTCCTATAAACCAGATAAAATACCTCAATTAATTTCAGCTTTGCAAATTACAGGTGCGCCTTTTACTTTTTTGATTCTGGCAATATAAAACCCTTTTTCTAATAGTATTTTAGTTGTGATATTTGTAAGAGTTCCATAATCGACTAATACCCCAGCTATATTATAAATCTGATATGAAACAAATAACGAATCATTATTATAAATATTTATACATCCTTTTGAAGTAGAAACAAAAATATCTTTTTGGTATTCTTGAATATCTGACATTGCTAATTTTGGTTTAAAATAAACTAGATATTGCAAATTTATAATTGAATCACTATTCAGACCATTTTCATAGCAATTAATAATATCACCACTTTTTACAGCTGCTTCATAAATCGACATTTTTATATTTTGAATCATACATTTATAGCCCGTGTCAACATATTTTTCAAATATCCACTTGGGGGTTGACAACCTATCGTCATGAAAAATATAAATCTTTCCTTCCTCTAAAGCAGAAAAGCTAATAATCGGACCAGTCTTAACATTTCGGTATTTATTTCCCCAGAATATGTATTCTGCATTTTTAACAACCAATGGAATGTCCGAATATTTACATGTATCATCAGAATAAATAAGTTGACCTATTCTAGGATCTGCCTCAAGTGAGATGGGGTTGTCACTTATTTCAGAAATCAACTTTGATATATATACACCCTTACGCCCCATTACTGAATTCTCAATATTCTCAATATAATTTTTCAAACTCAATTTTTCAGATTTTTGAAAAGCCAAGTCTGAATATAGACTTGCGCAACATGAGTTATTTGCCTTTAAAAGTTTCAGAGCATCCCAGGTATTATTATATTTAATTAACAAGCTATCAATTATAGAAGCATTATTAATACAATTATTGGATAAAATTTTTAAATCAAATGCAATATCATAGATTTCATGCAATAAATATCCATATTTAGCCGAAACAATAAGATACTTTTTATTTGAAGAATCAGGCAAATCAATACTATCCGCTAGATCAACAATTTGTTTCCATATTTCTACAGACTCGCGTTTTTCACTAAGTACTCTTTTTAGAGCAATACTATCCGTTGGTAATGTTGGTGGTTGTCCAATATAATTATCTCTTGTCCACCATGGATCAATATCTGAAAAAGTTGAACGATGACCACGAATAACAGCCTGTGCAGACAAAATTGCTAGCCTACGAAATTCGTTTATTGAACTTCCTTTCAGTCCGAGTACATTTACAGCATAATCATTAAAAATCTCCTCTTCACTACGGTTTGGAGCTTGTGCCCATTTACACAAAACATAAGCATTCAATTCATTCCAAAATTCGTTCGTAATATATGGGCCATCCCAACCTCCACCTTTTGACCAAGTCCAAACTCCTGAAAACAAGGGACTTTTTTGATATAATTCTTTCAAACCTTTTATTGCGGATGCTGGCATTATGTTTTGGTATTCCTCAAATCCATTAATAACGCCATTTGCAATATAATTCGGAAATGCTCCCTTTCCTTCATATTCACGAGCGCACTGAACTTCAACGATTTGCCTATGCCTTCCTGCTCCCAAAATTCGGCTAAAACGATTTCCCCTGTGAAAATCCCCCTCGCAATATTTTACACTAATAATTAAATTATCGTGAGGTTCAATCGCATCACTAATAGCATTATACTTATCTAAATCACTATCAAAACTCATCCATGTCCTAAATATAAGCTTTTTGTTTAGTTTCACACATACTTCTTCGCGCAGTAGCTGCATCAAAGGAATGATTGTTGTTTTCGATGTTCGATTGAAAATTCCCCCAACATGATAAGGGGCATCTGCAGTATAGGTTTCTCCTATTCTAACAACAATACCATCTAATTGAGGAAAATCATTAAAGACCAAACGTATTTCCTCACGAAGCATTTGTTGAGTAAGTGAATCAGTTATATCCTCAAAAGAGGTTTGCATGCCATATTTATTTACCAATCTTTTGGGGAAAAGCAACAAGTCAGACATACAGTAGACTTGGAGTCCTGCACTTTTAGCTTCATTATATTTTTTATTCAGCTCGATAGCCTTTTCTTCAACCCAAATTCTTTCTTTACTACCTAAAGGAAAAACATCAGGATCAAAAGATTGCCAGTTGATACCAAGTACTGCTGATTCCGAAAGGAAATAGACTTTCCCATTCATACCTAATGATTTTATAACTTCAGGCTTGCCGTAAGTTGTAACAAAATTAGCTTCTCCAGTATTGTGGTGAACCATATCCAAAACATATGGTAATTGTGCATGCGCATAAATAAATGACAAGGTCAATAAGAATGTAATTGCAATATATTTGATTCTCATATTATTATACTCCTGTATGAATTGTCAATTATTATGATTAAAGTAAATAAGCTTGATAAGATTTATATAATTCTCAATTCTTCATTTGATTTATTAAAATACTAGAATACAAAGTCTGGTTTTTCACTATTATATAGCAAATGTTCGTATAAACAGGCCATTTTTTGCGCTACAATCTTTACTGAATAATTATTTTTAATCAACTCCTTACCTCTCATACCCATCGAAATCCGATCAGATTCAGGAATTAAACTGATTTTATGAAAAATATCTGTTATTGTATCAACATCGTTATTTACCCACCAACCACAATTACTTGTATTAAGTTCCTGCCAAGGAGTGCCTTTTGATGCTATTACAGGAATACCTTTTACCAATGCTTCGGCAATTATCATTCCAAAATTCTCAAAATCACTTGGAACGGCAAGATAAGACAAAGAATTAATAGCATCATCTTTTTCCTTTCCCTCTAAAAAACCATAAAAAGTTACTTGATTTTGCAAATTATTCCTTTTTGCTAATTCTTTCAAATATAATTCATATTCCAAATCCCCACCACCAATAACAACTAATTCAATGTTTACTCCACGAGGCAACTTAGACAAAGCAGTAATCAATGATTCGACTTTTTTCCTCGGGTGGAGCCTCCCTAAAAAACCGATTCTAATTTTTCCCATGTGTTCAACTATTGGTAAATCAATGCATTCTATATCGATAGCATTTGGGATAACTGCCACAGGTGTATTCAATCCAAAATCTCTAATTACATTGAGTTCTTCCATACATGTCACATGAATAGCAGCAGATTCCATCAAATCTCTATTCTGCCATATAATAGAAGACACGTATTTTATCCAACTTGAACTCTTTAACGCCTCAGGATAAAGCATACCATGAGGACTTATAAGGTACGGCTTGCCTACTTTTCTAGCATAACTTGCTGTCGCATGAGTGGGATATTGCCAGAGCCCATTACAATGATATAAATCATAATCTGGTTGGTCTAAGAGATACTTGTAATATTCTTTAGAATATAAGAATTTTTTACCATGCTTCAGTTTTACGGTTTTGTAAAAATCAGCTTTTTCAGGATATTTATCTCCGGGTTCCAAATCATAACATAAGACATCCGTCGGTATATTTAAGGCATTTAATCCTTTTATTAGGTTATAGGTACAAGTTGTTGTTCCACCCTTTTTAACCCCCATATTGAATATCGAATGTAAAATTTTCATTTTTTATGCATTTAACAATTGATTATATGAATTTATCTGAACTCTATCACGCTCACAAAAATTCATATTATCTACATTTTTCTTGAAAAAATGATAGGATGACTCCATCCTTATTATTGCGTCTTTTAATGAATCTTTTACATCGAGTTGAAAGATACAACCAGTTTGCGGTATTTTTACCAAGTCAATTGCACTTCCAACTTTATTGCTAACAATAACAGGAAGCCCAAAATATAAAGCTTCATCAATTACTAGACCCCATGGTTCTGATTTTGAAGGAAGCACGAAGACATCATGATTTTTGTATACATCAAATAAGTTTTTATTATCTATAAATCCATAAAATGATATATTCGGTTTTGCAATACGTTTCAAAAATGATTCTAATTCTCCTTTACCAACAATCGTTAGCAATTTACCCGATTCGTTGAATTCACTAATCAATAATTCTATATTCTTCACCTCGGTTAACCTACCAATAAAAAGATACTTAAGAGGTAATCCCAATATTTTCGGATCATTTTCATTCTTCTTTACTTTATTAATAATGCCTACACCACCTGTTTTTATTACTAATCCTTTAAATCCTAATTGTAAAAGCAAATCACTATGCGGAGTTCCTGATGCCAAAGCAGCATACATTCTGTTAATAATAACTCGTTTTACAAATCCTTTTATTCCACTGATGTTAGACTCAGTGGATGATTCGCAGACTAATACGTTCTTTTTCTTTGGTGAAAAAAATGAATAAATTATATATTCTGGCACATACCACCCAGTATACAAAATAGCCTTGCAATCAATATTTATCATTAAATGAAAAAGCTTTAAGAGAACATTGAATTTGTTTCTTTTAGCTGTATTACCATTGAATAAAAAGACAAAATCAAAGTCATAGTCATTTTGATATTCTAAGTTTGCATTAACCGCTTCTGTTCCATATCCATAAAGCACTAATAATACAGATTTTCGTTTTGCAATTTCATTGCAAAGATTTATTTTATAGAAAGAAGGCGTATTTGTTAGATATACAAAATCATATTTTCTCTTCGTAAATAGCATATTTTTATTAATTATTTATAACTAATTCAATGATATTTTCCGGTATAGTACAGTTGTCACCTAAAACAAACTCAATTTTTGAGTTATTATAAACAGGAGGAAAATGTCTCTTATTAAAAAGAATGGGAACATGACCAAGAAACGCTCCCCATGCTGAAAATGTCGAATCTGATGCAATTAGCAATTTAGACTTACTAATTGCCAACATATCAGCATATGCATTTCCGAAAAAACATTTTTCAACATTAGGAATTTTAAGCAGCATATCCAATTCATCATCATTTCCATCAGAAAAAAGTATAAACTTCTGATCTGGAGTAACGCTTAAAATATTTAATACTACATTATAGAACCAGCTCATATTTACTCTATATTGTTTTGGATAATCACCTAATCGAACATGAAGTGCAATGTATTCTGAAAATTCTAAAACACTTACAGCTTTCTTCACTTCATCGGTAGTAAGCAAATCAAAATACTCCTTAACTAATACAATCTCTTTAGACAGATTAAGAAAATATTTATTATCCCACCCTATTTCGATATTATTCTTATTAAATTTATTCAATAACAAAATCTTTTTAAAACCTTCAATTCCTAGTGATTTAAATATTTTGAAATAAGTTCGTTTGTCATTTTCCTTACGTAAAAAAGGACCAATGCTAATTTTAAACCATGTAGGTTCGATGAATTCGTAAGCATTTTTTCTAGCGAGGACATATGCATTAGCAGCAATAAACATGCAGTTCGCTAATCCAGGTCCACCAATCCTTAACCAGCATAAATCAATTTTTGATAATCTTGGATAAACATATATTTTATTTGATAATTCACGAATCCTTATTTTCATTTAATTTCTTATAAATATTAAATATTAATGATGCATTTTTTTCATCAGAAAAACGAGTTATAGCTTCTTTGTTTCCATTTTCTCCAATTCTTTTTCTAAGAGAATTATCGTTAATCAAAATATTCAATTTATTTGCAAGAGAATTCACATTACCCAATTCATATAATAATCCAGTTACATTGTCATTAATCAATTCTACACACGCACCTTTATTGCTTGCCACTACTGGCAATTTAGCAAACATATACTCAATTATTACTCTACCAAAAGCCTCATTCTTAGAATTAATAATCGCAATATCCATTATTGATAACAACTCTCTAATGTCATTACGTTCTCCTAAAAAAAATACAATATTTTCTAATTCAATTCTTTTAACAAATTCAACCAAATTATGTACATAAATATGATCTCCACTACCAATTATATACAAACTGATATTCTTAATTCCATAAGTATTTATCAAAACTGAAATCGCATTTATTGATTCAATTTGATTTTTATTTTCAGAAATTCCTCCAACAATGCATATATTGATTTTTTTGTCATTTTTCTCTTTATGAACAACTTCAAATGGCTTAACTCCATTATATATAAGTATAATCTTATCAATATTTGGTATAATATTTTCATAGTATCTTTTAATACTTTTTGAAATAGCTATAAGGTAATCAGATTTATTATAGATTTTTCCCGAAATATTTTTCCCAAGTATATATGTCAAATGATAATCATGCTCGCCGAACTCTCTCAAATGCCAAATCAATGGTTTACAAAGAAAAAACTTCAAGAAGTATCCGAAAACAGCCAAACTTGAATTACTATGAATTAAGTCAATTTTCATTTTTTTAAAACGAGGAGTTAAACGTATTGCCTGAAATACATTCAACCCAAACATAATATATGAAAGATTAAATCTAACTATTTTATTATCACGTGGACCTCTCCAAGATGCATAAGTAAATACCAAATAATCAATATTCTCTTCAATTAATTTTTGTTCAAATGGACCATGTTTTGGTAATAAAACAAATGGAATAATCCCATGTTTTTTTCTTAAATTAATAATCAAATATAACATTGATAAGTTTGCGCCTCCAATGCCAGAATAATGCGAAATAAACAATACATTCATTGATTACATATTATTTTCAATTTGAACAATTGAATCAAACCACGATTCATTTGAAAAATATTCACGAAGCTTATTACTTTGCATCAAATAATTATTAATATAGAATATTTGATTTTCTTTTATATTTGTAATAATATTAACCAGATTACCTGAATTAAAATCTGACAAAATATATTTTAAATCACGCAATTCGGGGTAATATATTGTCGAAATTACTAATTTATTCATATTTATATATTCAAGTATTTTTGAGGGAAAATTATTTATATTTTCTGGAACAGATGGATCTCTTAATGAAAGACAACAAAAAACTGATTTTAACATATCATTATAATTATCAAAAGACAAATAGCCTAAATAATGTATATTATTATATTTTTCAATTAATCTAAGAATATTATCATCTTTATAAGAACCAGATATATACAAGTGCTCTGTTGGCAACTTAATAAAAGCATCAATAGCTAGATAAATTCCTGTTTCTTTACAGATAGTACCAGAAAACAAGTATTTCCTCTTCTCAAATAATTCATCATTTATATTGGTATCTATTGAATTACAATTAATTATTCCTGGTAAATACTTAATATTATTTAGTTTCAAGTTAGTTCTAGATGAAAGAGAAATAACTCCATTTGATTTATTTATTAAAACTTGAATAACATAAGAAATTGATAATTTTCCTTTTGGAGTTGATCTGTCTGCAACTAAAATAAATACTTTCTTACGAAAGATAAATTTAAGTATTATATATGAAATAGCGTTAGCAGAATGAAGATTATAATACCATATTTGATCAAATGATATCGATTTAAATGCAACCAATATATTTATGATTATTAAATTTATTATTTTTAATATATAATTTCTTGGATGAATAATATTTTCAATATATTTTACATATGAGAATTCTTTCTGGACCTCGTCTCCGATGTTGGATTTTACAGATAGGAAAGCTGGTGAAACAATCTTATCAAAACATCCTACACTGTAAAAATTCTTACAAAAATTAATTCCAGCCTGCGATAAATTATGTTTAGTTATAAGAGAATCTGTGGCTATTGAAGCAATTAAAACTCTACTCATAAATATTAATTATTTTGTTATTTTTTGTACGACCAATAATCCATGGGCAATAATTTTTTATAAATACAATTATTATATATAATATTATCCACATAATAATATGCCTTAAAATGCTAGATAAAATCCCAGATATTCCAAAATATCGATTAAATATATTTATAATAACAATCATAGTTATTTGTGAAAAAGCTAAAATTACAAAAGTATTATAACCAAGAAATAAAAGTATCTTTTTTAATTTATTTGACATTTTTTGCATATTTCTATCAATTATTCTCGAAAATGCAAAGATGAAAAAAATACCAATAAATGCATTTATAAAAGTAGGTAATCCATTTCCTAAACTATTAGCACACAAATCTAAACGTGGTTCATTAATCTTAGAAAACAGGAAACTTAAAAAAAGTAATAAAATTAAAAGAGAATACAAATGAATAATCGACATATAATTAAACAATGATATTATTTTTAATTGCAGAATATTTCCTATTCCATAAAATAGAATTGCAGAAAACACAACTTCAATTTGCCAACCAAAGTGAACGTTTTGAATATACAAATAATAACCAACTATTGTTAATATAATTAGAATAAATAAAATTAATATCGGTTTAAACTTGCATATTGAATAATATAGAAGTTCAGTGAGAAATAATACAGGAATAAACCAAAGTGCAATACCTTGCCATCCAACATTCAGAAACGAATTTAAACTTATGTTTTTATCTATTAAGGAATATATATATAATACAATAATTGAGAATAATATAAAAGGTATAGCTAATAATTTTAATCTATTACTAGTAAATTTTAGAAATGTTGGATATTTTTCTTTACTAAACAACATACCCGATACCATAAAGAAAAGTGGTACATGAAAAGACCAAATCCATTTTGATACAACATGTGGTAGGCTAGAATGACCAATAACTACCAAAATTATTGTTATCCCTTTAGCAATATCTAAAAAAGGAACTCTTTTAGAATATGTATCCATTTATTGACACAGAATATTAAATTGCATATACGAATCGTTCAAATCTATTTGTTTGAAAATTAAATGAACTTATATGGAACAATACCTTGATTGTTTGATATTAAATTACAGATATATACAAATATTGTATATAATATCGTTATAATATAATATCTTTTTGCATATATTTTCGAATATCCTATTAGAAATTTATAAACTTGTGGAATAATAATTATTTGAAAGATCATAAAGTATTCAATTGGTCGTGTTAGAACTTTATTATAGTACAATAAAATTAAAATTGACAGTCCTATAAACCAAAATATAATAAATTGAAATGAGTCTTTTTTAGATAATTTATATGTATATAAAAAAAATAATGAAAAGACAAAATTGATTAAGATAAAAAATGTGTTAGCTAAATTGCTTACAACACCTGTAGAATAGTTATTAATATAATAATCTGGATCCATTGCTGCAGGTGCGATCAATGAAATTATATTTAACTTTATATTTTCAATTTGACAAATAATTAAGGCAATGAATATTAATGAAACAACCTTAAAACTTGGCAATTTCTTTAAGAACAATAAAGCAAAACTAAATACAACAAATATAGCAGAAGAGTGTACAGTTGCTGAAATAGCATAAATAATAATAAATTTTATGTACTTTTTTTCAACGAGATATGCTGCAGATAAAAAAAACAAAGAAACGGCAAGTTCTTGCCGAATAGTATTAAAGACTGGGAAAAAAAGATATAATCCAACATATAGAAAAATAGACATGCATGGTTTAGGGCTTAGTTTTTTTATACCTATTGATATTATCAGAAGGATTAATGCTTCAATTATATGGGAAATTAGGTATGGATTATTGCCAAAGAGTTTCAAAAAACTAATAAGAATATTCCATGAGAATTCTCGGCTTGTTCTATTATCAGTATTGAAGAATTCAGAATTATCAGAAAAACTAAAAACATCAAGTTGCTGAATATTAAAGGAATACACATCACTATTATATGATTCAATATAATGGATGTAATCAGTTCCGACTGATGTTGATCTGCATATACTAAACAGAAAGAGCAGTGACATCATAAAGAAAAATCTAATTTTAGATTCTTTCCCCTGCCAAATAAAGCCCAGCAAACTCAAAAAAAATATATATACAGTCATGATTTTTTGGAAAAATCGATTTGATTATAACAATATATTTTATTATTAATCATTTTTTATGTTTAATTTCTTTAATAAAAGGCCCTTTATTTTTATAATAAATGTTTTTGGCATAAGGATAAAGGCAAGTAAAACTGAGAAATCTTTCACCTTATGAAATTTAATTTCATTTTTAAGAAAAAATATTCTATGATTAATTACCTCAGAATATTTGAAATTTGTACCTTTATTAAAACTTTCTAATAGTTTTATATGTTGACTCCATACGAAAATTGGTTGATATTTTGTTATATTTGAAACCGTCCTACCCGTTTCCAAACTACGATAAACAGACATTATTTCGCTTATAAGCCTTATTTTACCTTTATCATACGACAAAAGCAATAATCTATAATCGCTACTATATATGGACTCACACCAATTTGGATTATATCGAGCGACTTCAGTTCTTACCATTATGCTAGCAGTAGGCACAATCCAACCATTAATAAGTTGCTCAAGGCTAGTGTCAATATCTTTTGAAAATGAATTGAATAATATAGCCTCATTTTTCAAACCTAACCTTAAATTGAATGCATTATGACAACATAATGAATAATCATTATGATTTTCTAAAAAATCAACTTGTTTTTGAAGCTTATATGAATCAATCCAATAATCATCACCTTCACAAATGGCAACATACTTTCCTCTAGCACGAGGATAATTGAAAATTGCGGAACCACACAGCCCCTTTGACCATTGATTCTCATTTTCATATATTGGAATTACTATTTCAGGATATTTTGCTTCATATTCTTTAATAATTTTGTCTGTTCCGTCATTTGAAGCATCGTCATGAATCAATACTTCAAAATCGAAATCAGTCTTTTGCATCATAAATCCATCCAAACATTGACGAATATAATTAACATGATTATAGGTTATGCAACATATGCTTACTAAAACATTTTTCTTCATTATATTATTTTTTCAACATATCTAATTAATATATATATTAATGGAATCTTAGAATATATTAATAATTAATATGGTATTAAATACATACAATTACAACAACTTACTCCTTCCCCATAATTTACAAAACGGTTCATTTTCCATCTCTAACTTAAAATCCTGAAATAATTTATAACAATCATAAGTGGGGATATATCCTAGCTCCTCTCTAGCTTTTTTAGTATCAAGAATAAATTGTGGAGAGCTTGGCATATCTGGTCTATAAACAATTTTAGACTGTTTCTCTTTTGGAGAGAAAACATTAATAATTATTTTTATCTGATCTTCAAAGGTTGATATATTTTTTGACCCCACGTTGTATACACCTCCATCAAGCTGTGATTCAACACAACAAGCAATCAATTGAGTAAAATCCTTTATATAAACCATTTCTTTTTTATTTGAAGGATTTCCCCATATTTCTATTGGTTCTCCTTTCATAGCTTTATTTATTATATATCTGTACCCCATCCATTTAATATTTCCATCTACATAATAATATGGATTCGGGTGATAAACATAAATTGTTGGCATTCTCAAAATGAATCGCTTAATGCCATACTGATAGAAATAATGATCTATCAAATTAACAGCAGAAATCTTTGAGATACAGTACACAGAATGATCTCCAATTAATGGATACCGCATCATTGACTCAGGAGAGATGGGCTGAGTTGAACCAAACAAATACAAAATATCTGATATTGATTGTGTGAAAACAATTTTTAATGCTCCAACGGCTCTAGTATACTCAAGTATATTTAAAGTCCCATTAATAATGCTATTAATATAAACGGAAGGGTCGAAATTTTCCATTTTTGCTGGCATTGCACCGGCAAAATGCAAAACTTGATGAATTCCAGATTGTGGCAATTTAGAAAATTCTTGTTTTTTTGAGATATCAACCGAATAATACTTAATTCCTTTCTCCTCAAAAAAACCATTATCACTAATTCTTTTTGCCACAGCAATTACATTATACCCCCGTTCCTTTAAATTAAGAGCGGTATATGCACCAACTGAACCAGTTGCACCAAATAAAATTATTGTCTCCATCATATTATTGAATAACAATCCAGTAAACGATTTGTTTCCTTTTTCGAATTATGCATCAAAACATCAATGATTGATAAGTTTGGAATATAGCAATTATTATATTGATTATATGTTTCAATTTCACTCTTTAAGAAAAACAGATCAATTCCATGAGCTTTAAATTCGTTTTTTTCATATAGCGCCTGCCCACCTATTGCATTATAGTAAGAAGTAGCTCCAAGTTTCTCACAAATATTGATTACTTTATCCTTTCCTTTTAACGAAATATTTTTCTCAAGATTTGATGAAATATGCACTTTTGTTTTTATATCCAAAAAATTGATTATTTCCAGAATACTGTTTGCCGTAAAATCGGATAAATTTTTATTATTAAAAGAAATAATTTTTTCAATTAAGATTATAACTTCATCAAAATATGCAGCTTTAGAATAACTCAATTGAATTGTTTTTAGAAATTTCTTAAAATCGTCACCAATCTCGATTTCATTTATTAGTTTGTACGGGCTTGCGCCCCTTAAGATAATGGTAAATAGCTTTTTTTCACCATTCACAAGAATATTATTTCTATTAATCCAGCCGCCTTTTATATAATTTACGTCATCATATACAACATATTCATCAACCGCCTTTATCAGTTGAAAATATCCAATATACGGCATAAAATATGGTTGCATTATTCCTAATTTCATCATCTTCTTATTACATTAACAACACGTTCAACGTCTTCATAGCTTAGCTCATGATGCATTGGCAAACAAATCACACTATCAGCAATTTTTGTAGCGCATTGCAGATTTTCAGGTCTTGCCGAGTCTAAACCTTTATATGTTGAGAATGTACTTATCAACGGATAAAAATACCTTCTCCCAAGCACATAATCGGCTTTCATTTCTTCATATAATTCATCTCGACTTTTTCCATATTTTTCTTTGGAAACAAAAATTGGGAAATATGAATTGTTACTTTTCACGCCAACTACATCCTCCATATAGCTAATACCTGCAATGTCCTTTAAAGCCTTGCGATAATGCTTCGACACTTCTCCTCTTTTCTCAATAGCTGCCTTAACATATCTAAGTTCTAATAAACCATATGATGCTCTTAATTCATCCATCTTTCCATTGATGCCAGGTGCAACAACTGTAGTTTCACCCGCAAATCCAAAATTCTTCAGATAATCTATTCGTTGCTTTATCTTTTCATCTTGACATATAAGAGCTCCTCCTTCAATCGTATTGTATGTTTTCGTTGCATGAAAACTAAGAGTAGACATATCTCCGGCTTTAAGTATGGATTCTCCGTTGACTTCAACACCAAAAGCATGTGCTGCGTCATAAATAACCTTTAAACCGTATTTGTCTGCAATCTCTTGTATACGCTGTATATTACAGGGTACTCCATAAACATGAACGGGCATTATCGCTGTGGTTCGTGGTGTAATCGCAGCTTCAATCTTGTTAGGATCAATATTGCATGTAACTGGATCTATATCCACAAATACTGGTTTTATTCCATTCCACCATAATGAATGTGTAGTTGCAACAAAACTGTAAGGCGTAGTAATAACTTCACCTGTAATCCGCAACGCCTGTAAAGCTACCATCAAAGGAAGCGTACCATTAGTAAAAAGACTGATATATGGCACTTTTAGATATTCGCACAATGCATCTTCAAGTTTCTGATGATAATAGCCGTTATTTGTAATCCACTTTCTTTTCCAAATATCCTCTAAATATGGTATAAACTCCTCAAGCGGTGGGAGTAATGGAGATGTAACAGTAATCACTTTCTTTTCCATTATTAGCCTTTAATTAATTGCAAAACCATTTGCTTAAGTTCATTATAACTAGAAAGATTAATTCTTTCATAAATTCCAATATATAAAAGAAAGCCAATAATACATTGAATTAAAATAGTCAGAGTATTTGAAAAGTTTAGAAAGGTTATAATATACATAATACTTGAAACCAAAAATGATATTAAAAATATTGGCAAAATATCATAGATCTGTTGACGCGTTGAATATTGAATTAAACGGCCAGAATAATAGCTATTCAAGAAAAATGATACAAATGAGGTAAAAACACTACCCAAAAGCATAAACTCAATTCCCCAAAATATACCAAGAATAATTGGTAATACTGCTAAAGTCTTTTTTATAACCTCTAATCTTAAAAACAAATCAGATCGACCTTTTACTTGCAAGATATTTAGATTGATTGCGTGAAGTGGGAACAACATTCCTGCAAAACAAATTATTTGTAAATACTTTACAGCCGTTAACCATTTCTCACCAATAAGGAGAATAATTAATGGTCTCGCAATCGCTGCCAAACCCAACATAAAAAAAAAAGTTACCAACATCGTCATTTTAATTATTTTCCTATATGCTGATATTAATCTTTCTTGTTCATCCTGAATACTACATAATGTCGGATAACTCACCCGTTGTACAATAGAAGTCAAATTGCTTGAAAAAATATTATTAAATTGCTCCGCACGGGAATATTGGCCAAGTTGAAAAGTACTGTAATATCGTCCAATCACTACATAATAGATGTTTTTATAAATAGTATCTATTAAACCTGATACAAGTATTTTAGATCCAAAACCGAATTGTTCATTAAAACTAGTTGTTGAGAATTCAAGCACTGGTCTCCAACTATTATATATCCAAAGAAAAATAGTATTAAAAAGCTGACGGGATATTTGCTGACCGACAAGACTCCACACACCTAAACCTTTTATTGCCATACCAATTCCAATAATGCCACTTATTAGAGATGCAATAATTGATACTTTTGTTTGTGTTTTAAAATCAACTCTTTTTACTAACAATGTGCGCTGTATAATGCCAAAAGCGTTTATTAGAAGAATACTACCCATCGATCGTGTAATAGGCACAAGAATAGGTTGACCAAAAAATCGACTAATAGCCGGTGATGCCGAATAAAGTATAATATATAAGGCTATGCTGACTAAAATATTGAAATAAAATACCGTATTATAATCAATTGATTTTGTATTATTATTTCTAATTAAAGCATTAGAAAAGCCACTATCAACTATTGAGTTGGAAATTGCAATAAATATTGTAATCATTCCAATAATTCCAAACTCTGCAGGAGACAATAACCTAGCAAGAATAAGCCCAACAAAAAAAGAAACACCTGAACTGGCAATGTTGTCAATAAAACTCCAACTAAAACCCTTAAGTGTTTTATTTTTGAGTGAATCCATGATATAAATTTAAGTCACTTACCCTCACTAATTTCTTCCAATGAATTAGAATAACATCTCAATATTAAGTCCACATTAAAAACCACTCTGAATGGTGTTCGCATCCAGATTTACTTGTCCCGAGCCACCTACTGCATGACTCCATTTGTTTGTAATGTGCATATTAATAAACTTCCAAACTAAATTATTCCAACGGTACAATAATTAATTGGTATAATTGCCGTGGAATTATTTATTAATTAGATATATAACACTACTTGAAAAATCTTGATTTTAACCGTATGTTACTTATCATCCCACTTTTCCTTAATTCCCTTGAACCATTGTTTGGCATAAATTAGGCCACAACCAATCATTCCACCCAAGAACAACCAAATTGCCAACATCTTCACCCGACTTGGGCCTGATTTTTCGGAAGGTATGGCAGTTGGTTCCACGATGGTAAAAGTGGGAGTGTCGCGTTTTACTTGAATCTTTGCTTGTTCGAGTTGTTTAGCCAGTTCGAGGTATACGCTGTTGGCTATGCTGTATTTGGTTTGTAAGCGGTCGTTGCTTACTTTGGGTATATTGCTTACCAGATCTTTGTACAGGTCTGTGCTGGCGGCTGCCTTGTATTGATAGCCTTCAGCTTGGGCTTGGGCGATATTGTAGCGTTCTTGAATAAAATTGAGTTCGGCCTGCGACTTTTCCACCTTGAATTGGGTGATGTAGTCCTGCAACAATTCCTGCGCTTTCTGTGTCAATTCGGCAGCGACCACAGGGTCTTCCAAGGTCGTGGTTAGGGTGAGATAACCTTCTTTCTTCTCAACCGACAGTTGCAGCTTCTCGTCAAGCAGTTTCTTAATAACAAGCTGGTCTTTTGTAAGAGAAGCCAGGCGTTTTTGAATGCCCTTTGGAAAGACCAAAGGCTTTTCTTCCCCTTTGATTGCTTTTAAAATAACACCGGGTAAGCCAAGGGTGTATTTCTTCACTTGACCCAAAACGGATTTCTTCTTGTAATTGATGTAATAGTCGTACATTGAAACGGCTGAATCGAGGTCGGAGAAGTGAAACGGCGTGTTCATTAGCTCTAACTTGAACGGAACGCTGTTCACGATTTGAGGGTAGATGAGCGGGGATAGTTCGGTTGAGCTTTGATTCATGGAGCTGAGGTCGAATCCGGCCAGGGAGGCAAGGCTGCTTAGACTTGAACTGGTTGAACTTTTTCCCATCTGCGGCACCATCACTGTTTTGGCTGTGAAAGTGTTTGGGGTGGAAAAAGCGATCAGTATGCCCAGCACAAAAGCAACGGTCATACAAATTAATATAGTCTTCCGTCCGCCCCACAGGGTTTTGGCGATGGCGAGGAGGTCAATACTGTCTTCTTCCGGGTAAGGGGCGGAGGGTATGGTTTCGTTCATGTGTGTGGCTTAATTATTTCAACGATTTAACCAAGAGGATGACAGAGAGCGTGGAGGTCAGCACCGAAAGGGTTTTGGAGACGGTGGTTTCGAAGTCGAGCTTTTCTTTGGGGTCGAGTTCTTTTTGCACTTTTTCGGTATCCATGCGTAGGGCTATGGTGGCACCGGGTTGTACCAGGGGGTAATAGCGAAAGAAGATGAGGAAGCGCTTGGTGGCTACCATTTGGTTGTTGGCGTAGATCACGGTTACGCTGTTGCGGTCGGCGTTTTTTTGGAAGCCACCGGCAAAGTTGCGGACGTACCAGGCGGCTGATTTTTTGCCCTGGTACACAATATTCTTGATGGAATCTCCGTGTTCGATGGTCGCGTAGTTTTCCATGCGGGTGCCGGTTTCGAGGATGCGCACCGTGTTTTCCATCCGGTTGATGTTGATCACATCGCCTTCAAACAGAATGGGGTTATAAGCTTCGTTTTTAGGGTGAGTTACCGCCTTTTTCACTTGGATGCTGATGTCGCCGCGGCTCTTGTAGGTGCGGAACAACCGGGCACCGAAAGGATCGGCTGTTTTCAGCAGACCGCCGGCTTGTTTGATCACGTCGGCTAGGGTTGTTTGCTTTGATTCAAGCACATAGGTACCGGGGTATCTCACTTGGCCATTCAGTTCGATGGTACGTCCTATGGTGAATTCAGGTGTCATACGCACCACTACCTGGTCGTAGGGCTGCAGGGTGAAATGTGCGGGTGTAAGCACCTGATAGGTGGAATCTACCGTGAGGCTGATAAGCTTGAGCTTAACCGATTCGGTTGGTGACAGTACGGTGCGGAACACTTCCACGCGGTTGAAGGCGGCGCCTACGTTGAAGCCACCGGCGTTGATTAACAGGTCGCGGACGCTCATGGTTTGGTCGTAGGTGTAGGAGCCCGGGGTCTTAATGGCCCCAAACACCTTGAGTTCACCCACGTTGGCGTAGGTGCTGTTGTCGTAGATGGTGAGCTGGTCGCCGGCTTGGAGGTTCAGGTTGCCCTGTGAGGCCAAGTCAACGCGGATGTAGCTCATTTTGGTGGGTTGAACCATATCTTTGCGGAAGATGTAGGCTATGGGGTAACTGCTTTCTTTGAGGCCGCCGGCAAATTCGATGGCTTGCGACACGGTGATGCGGTCGGTGTAGTTGAAGGGTCTCCCAAAGGGTTTGCGTACATGCCCAACCACGGAGATGGAATCAACGTCGCGGTAATCGGTGAGGTTCATCACGTGAATCTTGTCCCTACCCTGCAGGCTGTAATTGCTTGCGCCTTGATAGCCCGGAACGGGTACGCGCAGGAACTCGATGGTGGAGTCCGGGCGGGTGCGTTCAATGAACACGACATCCATCTTGGCTTGGTAGTTGGGTTTGGCATTGGCCAGTACTTCAGACAAACCGGCATTCTTACTCAGGTCGAAACGTCCGGGGTAATACACGCTGCCGTCTACGTCTACGTAGGTGTCTATGGGTTTATTGATAGACTTGATACTTACCACGTCGCCGTCGGTTAGGGCTACCCGGGTTTTGCCCGAGGTGATGTCGGTGAGTTTCCATTCATACAGCTTCTGTTCGCCGTTTTGGTAGCGTTTTACCTGGATGAAGTCGGGATAGACGTCTTTGGTGAGTCCCCCGGCCAGGCGGATAAGGTCGTCTAGTTGTTCGCCTTCTACCATTTCGTAGCGCATAGGGCGTTTTACGGCGCCTCCAATGGTTACAATGTGTTTGGCAACGGGTACATACAAGATGTCGTTGTTTTGCAGGTCGAAGGTTTGGGCAATGGAGGGGTCGTTCATGAACTGGTACAGGTCGATGTTCTTTTTGGTGGTACCGCGTATGAGCTGGATATTACGGACCGATCCGAGTTCGGTGGGGCCGCCGGCTGCGCTCAGTACGTTGAGGGCTGAATTCAGGGCAGAGAGGGTGAAGCCTCCGGTGAGGTTGACTTCACCAAACACGTTGACTAGGACGGTGCGGGCTGTAGTGATGGTCACGGCCAACTGGTCGGCGCGGAACAGGTAGCTGCTGGATAGCGACTGGCGGATCACGCTGCGTGCCTGGGCCAGGGTGAGTCCTTTTAAGAAAATGCGGGAAACGCCAGAGGGGCTGATATAGCCTTCGTTGCTGATGCGTTGTTGGATGTCGGTTTGCGAGGCGCCGAATATGGTGATGTGTACTTCGTCACCGGCTCCCAGCACGTAGGTGTCGGGGGCTTGTGCGCCGTCGGTGGTGCGGTAGGCTTCGAGGGTTTTATCGGCAAAGAGGTTGTGGCCGTAGATATCGATTACGGCTGTGGTGTCTTTTCTTTTTATTTTGAGTGCTTGCAAGGCTTTATCGGCCTTGGCTTCCTGTGCCGTGGTGAGTGGAACCGGTTCCACATCGATGGCGCCTTGTTTGGGTTTGGCACCGGTTACGGCTTTCTTTTCGGCTACCATCTTATCGAGTACGGCGATCACTTTGCCTTGGTAGCTGGGGTATTCGGCCGGTGAGATGGCGTCTACGTTGATGCCTTCTTGCAGGAGGCGTGCGCGTACTTCGGTTTCGGTGAGGCCGCGTTTCTGCAGTTCGCCTTGGGCCATCTGCATCACCATGGGCGATGCGGTTTGCGCGTGTAACGTTTGATACGGGGCTACACTCAACAGCGCGCCCAATGCCAGGGTGTACAGAAATGTTCGTTTGATTCGTTTCATGAACAGTATGATTTGTTAGCGTTTTTTCAGTGTTGGATACGACGAGGTTCGTCAGTCCCAGGGTGGGATTTGACGAACGGGGGTTCGTTTTTAAAGCGGCACTGCTTAGTGGAGTGCCGTGCTTGAAACAGTGACAGCCTGGTTATTCATCAGGCTGCGGTTTTCTGCGTCCGACCAGATGAGCAGCGCGTGCACGTTGGTGTTGACGTAGGTGTCGAGTTTGTTGGGCTCGACGGTGATTATATGAATCTTGAAAGAGACCTCCGCCTCCACTTTCCGCACCAACCGGTGCAGGAAGGCTTGGTCCAGTTTTGTTCCTACCAGTACCAAATCCATGATCTTACCAGGGTTTCCTGCGGCAAAATCGTTGATGACGTAGGCTTTTTCCAGCTGGCCTACCCGCTTCGCCACGTCGTCGACCACGCGTTCAATGCCCACGTACTTGAGCACGAGGGCGTGGAGGTCGTTGTAATAGGGGTGGTGGGTGTTGGCGCGGTACATTTTTTTGTTTTGTACCGTGGTTGATTCCAGGAGCTGGGCTTCTTCAAACCGGTTCAGCTCTTGCCGGATGCCGTTGGTTGATTCCCCAAACTCCGCCGAAAGGTGGCGCAAGTAGCCTGTCATTTGGCTGTTAATGAAGAACTTCATCAGCAGTTTGAGGCGCGTTTTTGAGGTTATCAGGCTTTCCAGCATGTTTCTCTTTGGTTTATCGAGCAAGTTTATTGCTCGAAACAGGGCGCAAGATACACATAATAAATAAATGGATGCTGTTAATTTGATGCTTTTTTTAGCGCAAGGATATCATGCCCCTATCAATTGGTGGTAAATGGCTGCTATATTGTTGGCGTAGGCGGAAAACGAATAGTGTTCTTCGGCAAACGTACGGCAGTTGTTTCGCATCGTCATGTAATCGGCCGGCGACAGTTGCAGGATGCTGTGGATGCCGTCACAAAAGGCGTCTGAATCTTTGAGTGGGGCTTTATAACCGGTAACGCCATTGGTTACAGCATCGATGGCTGTGCCTATTTCGAACGCGACAACGGGGGTTCCGCACATAAGCGACTGGTTCACCATGGAGGGGCCTGCATCGTCGATGGAGCTGCTGATAAAAACGGTAGCGGCTGAGTAGGCGTTGATTAATTGGTCGCGCGATAAGAAACCGACGTTGAGGACATCGATGGCAAATTGACGTTCATACTCTTTGTTGGTGTTGCCTGCCAACACGAGAAGCGTTTGGGCTTTTTGTTGGACATCCAGTTTTTCTGCCAACCGGTTGATGGAGGCGATGAGGTAGTCATTGCCTTTCACGGTTGGATTGTTACCGGCATAGCGGCTGAACAGGATGTATTTCTTTTCGGCGGGCAGGCCAAGTGCGCGCCTGCAAGTGGTGGCATCGAGGGGTACAAACTCATCTTTATCCATCACGTAGGTGCCTGACATTAGCTGCTTTTCGCTAAACATGCCGCTGAGTCGTGCAAACTGATTTACGTGGGTATTCCCCACAAAAGCGCAGTTAATGGATGCGTATACGCGCTTTTTGAAGGCATGATTGGCATGGGTAATATCGTTCGGATTGGTGGAGTCGAGGATGGGGCAGTTTCCGCAACCGTGGGTGAAATTTCGGCAATCGCCAAAGTAATAACATCCTCCTGTGAGGGGTTGCATGTCGGCTGCCAGCAGGATGATGGGCACGTGTAAGGTATCGTAGATGGCTTGCAAGGTTTTGGACGTGAGCATGTCCTGCCAAATGTGTACCAACACGACATCGTAGATGGGTTGAATCTTCGACAAGATGAGGGCCGTGTCAATGGCGGGTTCTTCTTCATTGGGGCTGACAAGGATCAAGCCGTTTTTGTGAAGATAGGGTATGGTGGGTGGTTTTTCCGGTCTGAAAAAACGAAATACTGGTTTCAGGCAGGTAAGGAAGGAAAATCGCCGTTTGATGCGATGGGTCAGCGGTGGTTTGGGTGCCGGAAACAACCCAATGACGGCGGGGTGATTCGAGGTATACTTGGTCAAGTAATCTACCTTGTGGCCGTTTTGTTCCAACGCCTTTATTAAATCGTATCCAAGGCCGGCAAAATGCTCAGGGCCACACATGGAAAGCAGGAGAATGCGTTGGGTATCAGGAGCCATAAAATGTGATGCTTTTTACTTTTCGGAGCAACACGCCAATGAGCATGGTCCGTACTTTTTTATCCATAAACAGATAGGATACCAAGGCTACGAGGGCGACATCGAGCAGGACTGCCAACGCACTGATGTAAATCGTAGTTTGAGGTAATAGATAATTAATGCCCACTGTGAGTATTCCGGCAACGAACAACACCTTTAAACACTTCCCGATGCAGCTGTATAGTTCTTTATAGGAATAATCAATATCGTGCCGCAGGATGTAGGGTTTCACGGCAAAACTGAACGCGAACGAGACAAACAAGGCTGTGTAGCGTGCCCAGATGGCATCAACGCCGTGTTTAAACAGGAAATACAGGAGAAAAAATTGACCGATACACAGGAAAATGGCGGCCAGGGAGTTTTTCTTTACTTTGTTGGCCGCTACCATGGGGGTGTAAAAGGCCGCATTGAAATTTTCTATGATATTTTGGAACACAATGATTTGTGCGAAAATCACGGCATACGCGGGTACTTTAACCAGCCATAAATCTAAGAGTGCCGGCATGACGAGTATGCAGGGTAAGCACAACAGGAGTAAAAGGTCAAAGATGTATTCGGCCGATTTTAGGGTTAATTTTCTTGACTCTTCGTAGTTTTGTTCTGCGTACAACTTGATGACCTGTGGGTTTACCGCAACGCGCACGTTATCAACAAATTGCATCATTGCGCGGGAGATTTGTGAAGCAACCGCCTGGGAGGCGACAACTACCGGCAGGAAAAATAAGTTAAAGAGCATGATGACTCCTTCTACCACAAAGGTGCTGCTTAGGTTGGCTATGATGTTCCATCCGGAAAACTTCATGATGGAAGCGAAGGTTACCTTGTTGAAGTTCAGGCTAAACTGTACTTCCTCAAACTTCCGCCTGGTATAAAACACATAGAATAAGGTGATCAGGAGGCTTACCAAGGCAACCAAGGCTGCATACAGCACCATTTTATCGGCTGCGGCCAGTGTGAGGAAAAACACAATGACGATCTTTCCAACTGCCTCAAAGATACCCATGTAGGCATAGACTTCCATCTTTTCATGGGCCATGATTTCCGCGGTAAACGGTACTTGTATAATGGAAACAACGGTGATGAAAATGGAGAGTTGATACACCAGTAAAGCGGCGTGAAACCGTTCCGGTGGTATCACCATGACATGGTACAAGTACCATAAGCCTATGGTCTCGCCCAACAGCAGCACCAGGCCGGTGAGCATGAGGTGTGTGACAAAGACGGTGCTGAATGTGTGGCGGAGCTTTTGTATATCGCCCAGTCCCAGGTCGTACGTAATAAACCGGGAGGTCCCTGTGCTCAGGGTGCCATTCAGAAAGGATAAAAGTCCGATTGCGCTGAAAATGACGTTGTAAAGGCCGAAATCTTCAATGCCGAGTTTATCGATGACAACGCGGGAGGTATATAATGTGGTGAGTAAAATGAAAAATAACCGTGTGTACAGAAATACGGTATTTTTTGCTATGCGCTTGGAGTCAATCATTTGGCTATTCCGGCTATGAGTGAACAAATGTAGTGCACGTCTTGCGTTTCCAATTCGAAGTACATGGGCAGGCGTACCAGACATTCGGTGTAGCGATTGCTGTGCGGGAGTGGTCTTCCGTCGTGCTTATCGTGATAATACGGACTGTTGTGTAGGCTGAGGTAGTGGAACACGGCGCCCACGTCGTGTTGTTTCAGCATTTCTATGAGGGTTGTCCGTTCCTCCAGGTTGTTGCACACCAGGTAAAACATGTGTGCATTGTTGGTGGCGTAATCGGGTATAACCGGTAGGGTGAACCGGCCTGTATCGGCCAAGGGTTTGAGTAGCCTGTAGTAGGTGTCCCACAGGGTCTTGCGTTTGGCTTGAATCATGTCGAGGTTTTCGAGTTGTGCCAACAGGAAGGCCGCCACGATTTCGGAGGGAAGGAAGGATGATCCGGTGTCGACCCAGCCGTATTTGTTGACGGCTCCTCGGAAGAATTCGGCGCGGTTGGTGCCTTTCTCCCAGATGATTTCGGCTCTGTGTATGAATTGTTCGTCGTTGATGACAAGGAGTCCGCCTTCTCCGGCTATCACATTTTTGGTTTCATGGAAGGAGAAGGTTGCCAACTGGCCGATACTGCCCAATGCCCTACCCTTGTAATAGGAATCGATGGCCTGGGCTGCATCTTCTACCACGAGCAGGTTGTTCCTGTTGGCTATGTCCATGATTTTATCCATGTCGCAGGCAACACCGGCATAATGTACGACCACCAACACTTTGGTGTTGGGTGTGATGAGTGATTCCAGTGTTGCAGGATCGATGTTGGGCTGTTCGGCGTAGCTATCGGCAAACACGATTTTCGCACCTTGTCGTACGAACGCCAGGGCGGTGGAGACAAAGGTGTAGCTGGGCACGATGACTTCGTCGCCGGCACCGATGTTGCATAGGATGGCACACATTTCAAGGGCATCGGTGCAACTGGTGGTGAGCAGGGTTTTTCGGAAGCCGTATTTGTCCTCAAAAAAGCGTTGGCATTTTTGGGTGAACAGGCCGTTCCCGGATATTTTTCCGGAAGATACGGCTTGATAGATATAATGGGTTTCCTTACCGGTTAGATAGGGCTTGTTAAAGGGTATCTCCATGATAAAGTATGTCGGATATATAGGTTGGAAAGCCATGTTGAATCATGGCTGTTTGTGTTTCATCAATGGTGTAGGCTACGCGTACGATTTCAAATTTTCCTGCCTCGTAAACCACGTAACCGGCCAGTGGGTTATGGTCTCTGGGTTGTCCTACCGAGCCGGAGTTGGCATAGTGTATGGTGGAAAAGTCCTGTATTCGAGCCTTGTGATCGTGGGCGGTTACCACGTGGGTGATTTTTTTATCCAGCCCTGTAAAGTAGGCCTCGTTCAATGGGCCGAGGTATTCGTCAACGGCATCATTCAAGCCTCCGTGTACGCACAGGATGGTGTTTGTGCCGTCTTCAATTTCAAGCGATTGGGGCAGCGTTTTTAGGAATTCGAGGTGGTCCTGCTGAATGTAGGTGAGTTGTTTGGTCAACACATTCGTACAGGTTCTCGATCGGTGTATGATTCCCCGGTTGAACGCCAGGGCGTAATCGTGATTTCCCATGAGGCACGTTACGTTGTTTTGGCGCAGGAGGGCTATCACTTCGTTTATCTGGGAATAATACCCAACCAGGTCGCCCAAACAGACTACCCGATCAATCTTTCTGGATTGTATGTCTTTCCACACGCTGGTCAGGGCGGGAAGGTTTCCGTGGATATCACTGATAAAGGCGATGTTACTCATAGAAGTAATCGTCGATAAAACGTACGGCATGCAACGGCTTTTTTCCTTCTGGTGCTGAATGACGACCGTTTATGTAATATTCAATGCACTTGAGCGGTTCGTTATAGCCCATGTGGGTTCTAATAGAGCAGGCGCTTGATATGCGGGGATTGATTTCCAGCAAGTAGGCCTGTTCTCCCTCTTTTCTGAGCTGGATATTGGTTGGGCCTAGGGGTTGTGTGAGGACACAGATTTCATCTACATACGCCATCAAGGTTTTATCGTACAAGATAGTCGTTGCTTTTTCGGTGGCGCCTGTTTGAGCCAACATGCGTTTCAGGATGAGGAAGTCGGCATAGGTTCCATCGCCTCGGCCAAATACAGAAATGGTGTACTCTTCTGTATCTGAGCCTATTATATGTTGAAAGATGGAATTCTCCGGTGTTTTGTTGTAAAAGGTGAAGGCTTCCTCTGAAAAGATTCGGTGGATGCCTTTTGAGGCGTAGGATGATCGTGGCTTTAACAGGAATGGATGGCCCAAGGTGTTTTTGCAGGTTTCATACGTGGCCTTTTGTAGGGTGGGAATTACGTTGATTCCCTTTTCCTTGAAGAAGGTGTATGCTTTCCATTTATCCTGTGATAATCCGATGAGCAGGTCGTTGTTCAGCACTATTTTTGTGGGTATGCTGTCTTTCAGTTCGTGTAGACGATACATATCCTGCTCAATGCCGGGTATGATGAGGTCTATGTGTTCTTTTTCTACGACGTGCTTGATGAAATCAAGGTATTTCGGGGAATCGGCTCGTTCGGCTTGATAAAAGGTGTCGCACAGGAACTGTCCGTAGGCATCGTCGTAGATGTCCATGCCAACGATATGGACGGGATGAACCGTCTGTTGTTTCAATGAGTTGATGATGCCGTAGCCGATTATGGCACCGACTCCTGTTACTAATATTTTCATTGTCAGTCTTGTCTGATTTTTTCGAGGAACGACAAATCGATAAAAGGCCGTTGATCGTAAATGGCTCTTTTGTAGGCTACTTCTGGATTGATTTCAGAGAGTGGCGAGATAATCACTTCGATAAGGATGCGTTTGCCCTTCAAGTGGTCTTTCGTGAGTGTGCTAAAATTGGTCGTTGCTATTTTTAGATAGTCCATTTCATAGGCCTGTGCCATTTTCGACAAATTGGGCACGGAAAATCCATCCACTGAGCCGTTCACTCGATTACCGAGTGCTTTGCTTTGATAGTCACGGATTAAGCCCAGTGCGTTGTTTACGAAAACCACGACGATGGCCGGTATCTTTTCTCTTCGTAACGTTTCGAGTTCTTGACTATTCATTTGAAAACCGCCGTCGCCCATGTAGGCAATGAGTTGTTTTCTCGGTTGAAAGGCGTAATAGCCCCCGATGATGGACGGTAAGGAATAGCCCATGCTTCCGTGTCCGCCTGATGTCAGGAAGGCTGATTGCGGGGATAGCTTCACCGACTGTGCTACCCACAGTTGATTTTGTCCTACATCGGTTGATACGACAACGGCCTCGTGTTGAAAGAGTTCACTCAGGTGAGCGACGAACGCGTTCGGATTAACGCCTTCTTTTGTATAGCCGGCTTTACACCGGTGTGAAATTTCAGCCAAGGTTGCTTTCCAGTTAGTATACGTATGGGTTTTGTCGCCTAAAAAGGGCTCCAGTGCATCAAAGAAGGCGGAGCAGGTACTGTTGACCGCTATCGTTGCCTGTACTTCCCGGTTCAGTTCATGGCTGTCGGTATCAACGTGAATAATCGTTGCGTGTGGGGCAAAGTTTTCCACGATGCCTCCGGTTTGACGGCCATCTAGCCTTGTGCCCAGCACCAGCAACAAATCGGAGGTGTAGACAGCCAAGTTGGCAAGTCGGTTCCCATACACCCCGATGAATCCTTGAAAATCTTCGTTAAATTTGCTGTTGTTTAAGCCTTTGAGCGAGGCTACGAAGGGCAGGTTGTAGGTTGCTACGAACGATTGGTAGCTCTTCGATGTGTTCAATTCGTACGCCCCGCCGCCGATGATCATGAGGGGCCTTTTGCTCTTTTGAAGGGCGGTTATAAGTTGCTCGGCATTGAAGGGCGCGTTCGTTTCTTCGGTGGGTTGATAGTCGGTCAGGGAATCAATGTCAATTTCGGCAGACTGTATGTCGTGGGGCAGGGAGATAAAAACGGGGCCTCGCCTACCCTGCTTTGCCAGGGCTATGCATTTTTCAAGTTCGTACTTGATTGTTTGGGGGTCGAGTATTTCGACGCTGTATTTTGTGATGGTTCGTACGATATCGATGATTTTCGTTTCCTGGAATCCGTTCTGTCTTGAACCGTTGTCTTTCAACTCCTTGGTGCTCACTTGTCCGGCAATGAATAGGCAGGGCAACGAGTCATAGTAGGCGTTTGCAATGCCTGTGACCAGGTTGGTGGCTCCCGGTCCGCTGCATGATACGGCAACACCCAATGCGTGTGAGGCTTCTGCGTATCCACAGGCGGCAAAGGCGGAGGCTTGTTCGTGGTAGTTCTGCACATACGGTACTCCTACGCTGCAGAGTGAGTCTATCAGGTGTGAGACGGAGCTTCCCTGGTAGCCAAAAACGACAGCCGTTTCTTGCTTTAATCTGTTTGCTATGTAATCAGACAGCTTCATCGGTTTTTCCTCTGGTTGTAAGTAGGCTTCTTGTTAGTAGGCTTCGCCATTGTTTACGCGCATGGCTGTTCCGCTTATGGTATTACTGGCATCGGATAATAAAAACAGGATGGTTTTTGCGAGTTCCTTTGGGTCGATGATGCCGAACGGTTGGTTGTATTTCACTTTTAGGTCAATGGCCTCGCTTTGGGTTCTTAGTTCGGCAACCATCTCTGTGTTGGTTATTGAGGGCATCACTGTATTCACGCGGGTTTTCCGCTGTGCCAACTCCTTGGCGCAACTTTTGGCGATCAAATTCATGGCCGACTTTGTGGAGCTGTATATAGACTGCCTGTTCCCTCCATATTCGGCGGCATTCGATGAAAGGCCCACCACGCTGCTGCCATTGTTGGTGTAGTGCTCGTTGGTAAAATACGTGAGCATGGCAATAAAGGAGAAGAGATTGATGGTGTAGGTGAGCAAGCACGTTGTATAGTCAAAGTCGTGGAGTGTCATCAAGGGGCTTATTCCTGCACAATACACCATTCCATCAAAGAGATAACCTTCCTCTTTAGCTTTATCGAAAATCCGGGATACCTGTTCGGGATGGCTCAAATCAAACTGTAAATAGCTGGATTGGTTGGAATGTTGTGAGGCTATTCGTTCAATCTCATCGGTGTTTTTATCCACCATATAGACCTTGGCGCCACATTCCAACAGCAACAACGTTACTTGTTTGCCTATTCCGGAGTTTGATCCGGTAATGAGATAGGTTTTGTCTTTGAGTGTATGCATGGTTAGAGGATGTACTTTTGGTCGGCTTGATAGATAAGATACCCACTCCTATCGCCACTGCACTCTATGTTCCGGAGTGTGGAATCTGTGATGTGGGCTTCAACAATGGCCGGATACCGGCTGTAGTGTTCGATGATGGGCTTGATGTGTTCGGTTTCTTTTGAGAGGAAATAGACGCCGGCGTGCTTGTTTAGGGTTTTCTTCGGTGCTTCAAATTGCCCCAGGGCTACCTCTATGACGCCTTTTACAAAGTCATAACCGGTGGAAAGTTGAACCAAATCGGAGCCGATAAAGTCACCTCCCATGCGGGCACCTATCTCAATGACGTAGATTGTTCCATCTTGTGTGATCATCAATTCTGAATGAGAGGCACCGTAGGTTATGTGTAGCGCATCTAATGCCTTTAACACGATGGTTTGTACTTTTTTCGTTATGTCTGCCGGTATAGTAGAGGGTTGATGGTGTTCCAGTTCCACAAAAAAGGGTTCACCGGTTGTTACTTTATCGGTGAATTGAAGGAGGTGGTGGTTTCCTTCAAAGGAAATGGTTTCTACGCTGATTTCGCGTCCTTCCACGTAGGCTTCAATGATGGCCTGGTGTTGAAAGGAGGCAGCACAGGCCCTGTCAATGGCCGATTGAAGCGCTTCTTCCGAATGAATTTTTTCAACGCCCAAACTGCCCGATCGGTCGGTAGGTTTTACAATAAGCGGGTAGTTGCTTGCTTCAATTTCAGACGGGATGACTCCTTCGCTCAACCAGTAGCGGGGTGAAGGAACGGCGTGTTCGGTAAAGCAGCGGCGCATCTGGTATTTATTGGTGGTCATCCGGGAATACGCATCGTCGTTTGAAATGAGCCCCATCTTGCCGGCTACGTAGTTTACCGTGGGTACGGCTACATCGGAGGCGATGGTGATAACGGCATCGATGTGTACCTGTTGGCAAATCGTCAGTATGGCTTCTTTTTCAACGATGGATATGGGGTAAAAGTAATCGGCATATGCGTTGCACACGGCGCCTTCTTCCCAGGAAAAGCAGTGTACTTCTATGCCCATTTCCATGGCCTTCTTTACCAGGGGAAGTTGCAGGTAACTGGCTCCAATGACGGCTAATTTCTTTTTCATGGTTGAATTATCCTAAGAAATAGGCGGGTCTTATAAGTTCCATATACGTTTATTCTCAATAGTATAGGGTATGGTTTTTACCACTAGTGTTGCAGTAAGCAGCTTATCAAATTTTTCTTTATTAAAATAATACAAGTACAACAGTTTACTACTTTTCATATCTGACAGCAACACGTTTCCTTTGTTGATAATGACCATATAACTGAATGATGTTATATTTTTACAGTCTTTGGTTAAAAATTTTGAATTAATTAGGTTACCTGAATTGGAATGATTTATCAGGTTCAACTCTTTTGAATCAATGGCAAAACGTGTCTGTGTTCCAAATGCTTTATATAAAATACCGGTATAACAATAAAACCGATAAGGCTCTTTATAGCTGAACTCATTATAATCTGCTGTATTATCTACTACTAAAAAATTAACGCCTTCACTTAGTAATTTTTCTTGCTTAAATGCTTTTTCCAGAGCCATTTGCTTAAACCAACTTTTTTGGAATTGAAGTTGATAATTGATCGTGAAAATAATAAACAAAGCAAGAATTGTGCTGACAATTAGCTTTTTAAGTATATCTGATGAAATTAAATTGATCAGATAAAAAATCAGGAATGTTGATCCAAATCGTAGAAGGATTTGATGGCGTGAATTATAGCTATCAAATAATGGCAACAAGCCAACCATTAGATAAGCAAAAACACCTGCTATAAATAAATAGAGCCCAATAAATAACAGCGGTTTATTATCTGAGGTATATTCTATTTTATATTTTCTACTAAATAGAAATACAAGCATAAACACACCAACAAACAACAGTACATAACTATAATTCGTAATTAAGGGGGAAGCGGTTATTCCTAAACCAATAAAATTTTGAATGAACGATTCAATAAGTTTAATTGGCGTCAATAGGACCGATGATACAGAGAATCCCCTATAGTTCTCTGCTGCATAGATACCTGTTGGTGCAAGGAACAGTGCTCTGAAAATCCAAAAGACAAAGGGTACTAACACAAAATCAGACCAAGAAATGAGCTTATGTACTAGTTGCCTCAAATAGAATGCGTTGAACGTTATTTTTTGCTGTAAGCTAAGAACGGCCATCAGCAGGAAAAAAGCCAAAGAAAATACCAGTGTTGATGGCAGAAAGCCAAACGAACAAAAGAATAGCAGGAGTGAAAGGATTCTTTTTACTAAATTTTGTTTTCGATTATTGACTAAAAATAGAAATACGGCAACTAGAAAAAGGAATAACCCTATTGTGTACATAAAACAGGATAGGGTCATTTTTGCCTCATTGTATGGCAACAACGAAAAAATCAATGTCAATAGGAATGTATGTGATTTATGTACACCCAGTTGCAACAGGCACTTGAAAAACAGGACACAAACTAGCAGTTCTAAGATGCCGGTTAGAATATGATACAACAACGCCGGATGTGTCGTTATTGATAGTAGAAACGCATGGATGGGCATCATAAAGGGGGCTCCAATACCCGTATAAATCGACGCAATGCCTTCTGGCGTTGATAAACACCAATCATCCCAATACATGCCATCATTGAATAGCATAAATATATTGGCAATCACGTATACTGATACAATGAATATTAATGGGGTTTTCTCACCAATTTTCATTTCAACGTACTTTTCGATTAAACACGAGTATTTTATTCAGCACAAAAGATAAAATCCCAATTGGAATGGCTAACAGGGCGCCACTAATATAGGCATTTATACCTAAATTAGTTAACACATACAAGCAGGAGAGATTGCAACAATAGGTGAGTGCATAGACTCCGAAAAACTTAACGATTAAACGATTATCGTGAGCTTTAAATACCAGGTTGCCAATTGTTTTAAAATTAAAAAAAACACCGGCAATGGTACTGATTAACAAGGCAATTGAATAGGATAATCCCAAATAAAGAAACAAGGCAAATAAGCCGTAGCCAAAAACCGTATTTATTCCGCTTACTAAGAAAAAAAGAACGAGTTTGTGTTTTAGTACGCGGTGCAATGAACGTCCTACTTTACTTTTCATCGAAATTGATTCTCTCTTTTTCAACGACAAGTGGTCTTTTTTTAACTTGGGTGAAAATTGCCCCGATGTATTCTCCAATAATTCCGAGGAAGAACAATTGTATTCCTCCAAAGAAAAACAGACCGATTACCAGTGGTGCCACTCCTATTGAAAAGGTATTCCAAGATATAAGTTTCGCAATAAAATATCCCACGGCAATCAGTATACTTACTAATGAGACGCCAAAACCGATAAAACTTGCCATCCGCAAGGGTAACTTTGAATAATTGACAAAACCAAGCATGGCAATATCATACAGCGTATAGAAATTATTGGCCGTTTTTCCTTTTTCGCGTTTAGGCTGTACATAAGGTATTTCACACCGGTTGAATCCCAGTTCTGTGATTAAACCTCTAAAATAGGGATAAGGCTCATCCAACTGTTTTAAAATGGCAACAAACGACTGATCGTATAAGCCAAAACCGGTGAAGTTTTTTACTTGTTCTGTTTCTGAAATTTTTGAAATTACGTTGTAAAATAGTTTTCTGATCAGAAACATCACTTTATTTTCTTTGCTTTTATTCTTTGTCCCTATGACAATCTTATAGCCTGCTTCCCATTTTTCCAGGAATTGGGCAATCATGCAGGGAGGATCCTGCAAATCGGCAACAACCAAGATTACAGCCTCTCCATTAGCTTGCAACATACCATAGAAGGGCGATCTGATGTGTCCGAAATTCCGGATGTTTACAATCAATTTTACATTTTTATCAACCTTGGCAATCTCTTTTAGAAGTTCAACGGTACTATCGGTAGAAGCATTATCTATAAAAATATGTTCGTAATCATACTGGGGTAACGCATCAAATACAGCCCTTACTTGTTGTATTAAGTTCTCAACATTTTTTTCTTCGTTATAACAGGGAGTAACAATACTGATCAACTTTTTCATAGGCTATTTTCATTCAATCTTTTGGATGTACATTCGGGCTCCATGTTTGACAGAGGATTACCAAAGATTAGTTTAGGAAAGACATTGGTGTGTACATCAATGGTCACATTCAGCAAAAAGGGTTCGTTGGGTTTTTCCCACAATCGGTCTAATCCTACAGCAATTTCATCCGGTGAATTTATACTGACCCCATCAATGCCATAGGCCTTTGCTACGGCCACAAAATCGGGTGAACTATAATCCCATACGGTTGATTGATAGCGAGATTCAAAATAGCTGTCCTGAAATTGACGAATCATTCCAAGACACTGGTTATTCAATACAATAATTTTAATCGGCAAGTGATTCCTTTTTAGGGTTTCCAATTCTTGAATATTGATTTGAAAACCACCATCACCGGTAATTGCAAGAACCGGGGCATTCCCATTGGCAATGCACGATCCGATTGCTGCAGGGAGTGAATAGCCCATCGCTCCCATCCCTCCGGAGGAAAGGAATCGTTGTCCTTTTTTCAATTCATACGACTGGGCGGCCCACATTTGGTTATTACCGACATCCGTAGTAATGACTGTTGCTTGTGCTGACACGCTAGAAAGTTGATGAATGAAGCGATTCGGGTTAATGCCTGAAATACCGTTCAATTCATCGATATCATTTCTTTCCTTCTGTTTTTCTTCCATCTCTTTTTGCCAAAGGCTACTATCAAACATGAACGGATGAATAGTCAAGGCATGGTCAAAGAAATCGTTCAGATCAGATTGAAGAGCGGAGCAGTCGGTAATCCGGTTGTTCAATTCGGCTGCTTCAATATCCACATGGAAAATTTTCTTTCCTTTTTTAAAATTCACTACATCAGCGCCCGTTTGTCGTACATCGAGTCGGCTTCCGAGAACAAGCAAGACATCGCAGTGGCTTAACGCATAGTTTGCCCACCTGTTACCATACGTTCCGATAAATCCTACCCGATTGGGATGCTTGAATTCAATGGCATCAAAACCCAATAGGGAAGTAACAACCGGCACGTTTACGGTTTCAATAAAGTCGTTAAATCGGTTAATGGAACCTGATGCACGCACACCTCGTCCGGCCAGCACCAATGGTCTTTTGGCACGACGTAGTGCCTGAATCCATTCATCGATAAATGAATCTATTTGCTCATGGTTCGGGGTCTGTTTTTCTGTTGACAAAAGGAAGGGTTCATCATCAATTTCTGCAAGTTGCAGGTTCATTGGAATATCAATGACAACTGGCCCCGGCCTTCCTGCTGTTGCCAGTTGGTAGGCTTCCTCGAAAACAGCCGGTACGTCATTGGCGTCCTTTATGGCATATGCGGCTTTTGTGATTGGTTTGATGATGGAAATTATATCTGTTTCCTGAAAACCAATTTGTCGGGCATTTTTGTCCCCTTTTTGTTCGTTCAGATTTACTTGTCCGGTTATAAAAATAGCAGGCACTGAGTCAAAGAAACAACTGCCAATGCCGGTAATCAGATTCGTTGCACCGGGCCCGCTGGTTGCCAATGCAACGCCAGGCTTGTTGGTTGAACGAGCATAGGCATCTGCGGCAAAAGCAGCCGCTTGTTCATGATGCATGCTGACAATCCGGATATCACCTTGTACATGAATTTCATCAATGATTCGGGTTATCATTCCACCTTGTAGTTCAAAAACGGCGTCAAGGCCTTTTCTTTTTAGGAATGTTGAAATATAGGTGGCGACTTTCATACTAACTTGCCCTTATAATATTCAATTGTTTTCAGTAACCCTTTTTCGAGTCCGAATGATGGCTTGCCAGTTGGATTGAACACGGTTCTGAACGTTGTATTATCGCCATGGATAAGCATCTGCTGGCCGTTCCTGTAGGGTAGCGCTCCAAATTGAAGCAATTCATGGGAAACCCCTGCCAAATCAGCTATTTTGCTGACCAAATCGTTTAAAGCCACCGCTTCAGTAGTACAGATATTGTAAATGCCCGATTTGTTTTCGTTGCATGCTACAATCGCTGCTATCTGAGCGGTAAAGTCTTTTATGTATAGGTAATTATAGCGTTGCTCGCAGGGTGTCAGCTGAACGGGTTCGTGTTTTAGCAGCGTTGAAATGACTGAAGGTATAAACCATTCCGCATTTTCTCCTTCTCCAAAAACTGAATACACGCGTAGCCAATACCACGCTGTTGTTGAATCAGCAATTACATTCCGCAGGTAATTTTGTGTAAGCAGCTTGACCGATCCATACGCGTCGGTTGGTAGCGGAGTTGTGTGTTCAGTGGCGGCAGCTGCTTGCACTCCATATTCGGCTTGTGAGCCCAATGCAATCACTTTCTGTATGCCACAGGCTTTTGCTACATCAAAATAGGTTTTTGACAACTTAAAATTTTCGAGCTGTACATCCCAGTCATTTCTATCTTCCGATTTGATGCCTCTCCAGGCTGCATGAATGAACTGGTCGGGCTTACTTTGAAAAATTTTATCTTTCCAGTCGGGATTATCCGTGTTGATCCAGGTTATCTTGTCCTTAAAAAGGAGGCATTTATGGAAGGATGACGTGTTCCTATAAGTAGCAATGAGCTCAATGCCCCTTTCTAGGAGTTCACCCGCAATGGCTGAACCTAAAAAGCCTGTAGCACCGGAAATCAATACCTTCATAAACCCTTTACAAAAGATGCCAGAACGCCTTCGGCGTAGTGAAACATGGCAGGTGTCAATCCCGGGTACGTTCCCAAAAAGAAGGTATCATTCATGATCTTGTCTGTATTCGTAAGGTGTTCAGCGATACGACAGGGTTTGTTGATGTAGGCGGGTTGCTTGGTGATATTTCCGGCGAATAGGTTTCGTGTTTCGACCAACTGCTTATTTAAATAGCGGGTAATTTCATCGCGTGTAAAGGGGCAACTATCTTTCAGCGTGACAATGAATGCGAACCAGGCCGGATCTGATCCTTCTGTTGCCTTGGGTAGTATAAAATAGTCGGGGTACTTGGAAAAGATGCGTGTCCATTCGTTGAAATTTTCTCTTCTGTGTGCGCAAAAGGCAGGGAGCTTTTCCATTTGTGCGGCACCGATGGCTGCTTGTATATCGGTCATCTTTAGGTTGTAACCAATTTCAGAGTAGGTGTATTTGTGGTCAAAGCCATACGGGAGATTGCCCAATTGCTGGGTGAATCGTTTTCCGCACGTATTGTTTACGCCTCCTGCACAGTAGCAATCGCGGCCCCAATCACGGAAGGCACGCATCAATTGAGCCAATTGTGGATCGTTTGTTGCCACTGCCCCGCCCTCTCCGGTGGTAATGTGGTGTGCCGGATAAAACGACATGGTTGAGATATGTGCGAACGTGCCGGTTTTTTTCCCTCTATAGTCACTTCCCAGGGCATCGCAATTGTCTTCAATCACCCATAAGTCATGTTCGTTGGCTACTTCCATGATGGCATCCAGATTAAATGGATTGCCTAAGGTGTGGGCGATAAAGATGCAGCGTGTCTTGGGTGATATGGCCTTGCGCATCATGTCCACATCGATGTTGTAGGTGGGAATGTCAACATCTACATACACCGGAATCAACCCACATTGAATAATGGGAGTTACAGTGGAAGGGAATCCTGCAGCAACAGCAATAACTTCATCACCGGGTTTTAATCGTTTTTCACCCAGTTTTTCAGAGGTCAATGCCGACAAGGCCAACAGATTGGCAGATGAGCCTGAATTGGTGAGTAATACATGTTCAATTTCAAGAAATTCAGCAATTTTCGCTGAGAATGCGTCAGAGAATCGACCTTCTGTCAACCAAAAATCCAATGAGGCTTCTACGGCATTGACTAATTCCTGTTCATCAAAAACTCGTCCTGAATAATTCACGCGGGATGTACCTGGAATGAATTCTTTTTGAGCAAAACGGGCTTGATGGTATTCAATGGTTTTTGCAATGATTGCTGCACGGAGTTGTTTATGATCTGTCATAGTGCTTAATTTGATTGATTGTTTCCTCCCGCATATTCTTGCCTAAAAGATACGCCTTGTTCCAATCGACGATGCTTTTTAACGTGGTATCTATGTTCCACTTGGGTGTCCAGCTTAATGCTGCTTTGGCTTTGGAACAATCAAGTTTCAGGTAGCTGGCTTCGTGAGGTTGTGGTTTGGTGTCTATTTCGAAAGCGGCTTTTTCGCCCCAGTATTCACAAATCGTTCTTGTTATCCATTCAACGTTTTTAGCGTCATTGTCGTCGGGTCCAAAGTTCCATGCCTGGGCGTAGCTGGCACCTTCCGTATACAGCTTTTTAGCCAGGGTTAAATATCCGGTAAGTGGTTCGAGCACATGTTGCCATGGCCGGATAGCATAAGGACTGCGTATCGTTACTTTTTCGCCTTTGGCTATTGCACGGATAAAATCAGGAATTAATCGATCTTCTGCCCAATCACCCCCACCAATGACATTTCCTGCTCGCGCTGTCGCTACAGCAACACCATGGTTAGAATAATCGTTGGGATTGAAGTACGAATTTCGATAAGCAGCAGTCACTAATTCAGCACAGCCTTTACTGTTGGAATAAGGATCATAGCCGCCCATCGGTTCATTTTCACGATAGCCCCACTGCCATTCCTTATTTTCATAACACTTATCGGTCGTAACAACAACGATTGATTTTACCGAAGCCGTATTCCTACATGCTTCCAGTAAGTTGACTGTTCCCATCACATTGATGGAATAGGTTTCAACGGGTCTTTTATACGATTCACGAACCAAGGGTTGAGCGGCCATGTGTATGACAATTTCGGGTTGCACCGATTGGATGGTCTTACTCAATAATGTCAAATCGCGAATATCTCCAATAGTGGAAGTGACCAATTCATCGATTTTTGCTTCCTGATATAAACTTGGATGCGTTGGAGGTTCCAATGAATAGCCATAAACATCGGCGCCCAAGTGAGTTAACAGCAAGCATAGCCATGAGCCCTTGAACCCGGTATGACCCGTAATTAACACCTTTTTGTTTTGAAAAAAACCTTCAAATGTAGTTTCCATGGTCCTGTTGCTATTTACCACTTAATCCAGGGAGCTTGTTTTTTTTCAATCAAGTTTTCTAATTGAAAATGATCGCGCTGCGTGTCCATTGGTTTCCAGAATCCTTCGTGTTGAAACGTATACAGTTGCCCGCTCGCTGCCAATCGCTCCAACGGCTCTTGTTCGAACATCACTTTTTCTCCGTCTGGTATATAATCAAAGACTTCCGGTTGGCAAACAAAAAAACCGCCATTGATCCAGGCTCCATCACCCTTGGGCTTTTCCTGAAATGACAAGACCTTGTTTTCGCTGTTGATGTCTATTGAACCATATCGGCCATCCGGTTGTACAGAGGTCATGGTAATTGCTTTACCATGTGAGTGATGGAATTCAACAAGCTTTGAAATGTCAATATCAGAAACGCCGTCACCATACGTCAACATGAATGGTTCGTGTCCAACATAGTCTCTAACCTTTTTAATTCGACTGCCGGTCATGGTATCGGTACCCGTATCAACTAATGTAACACGCCATGGTTCGGCGTGAGTTTCATGATACTCTGTTGAGTTTTTGCACAGGTCAATCGTCATATCTGCCATATGACGGTAATAATTTGCAAAATATTCCTTTATCATATACCCTTTGTATCCACAAAGAATAATGAAATCATTATATCCATAGTAGGAATAGGTTTTCATGATATGCCAGAGAATCGGTTTTCCACCTATCTCAACCATTGGTTTTGGCTTAACTGTTGTTTCTTCAGAAAGACGCGAACCGAGTCCTCCTGCCAAGATTAATACCTTCATGAATGATAGCTTTTCGTTTAATTGCGTTTTTTCAGGGCCGGATACGACGAAGTCCGTCAGTCCCAGGGCAGGGTCAGACGAACGGGGTTTTGTGGGTACCGGTTGCCTTAGTGGGTAACAGCTGTGTGTGTATTGATGAAGAATTTCATCAGTAGTTTCAGGCGTTTTTTTGAGGTTATAAGGCTTTCCAGTATGTTTCTATTCGTTTTTTCGAGCAAGTTTCTTGCTCAAGAACGTGTGCAAGATACAAATAATATCACTTCACCGCAATCTTATCAAAAAAACACTTACAGTTTGTTGCTATTTTCTTGATCTTTCCGGACGAGTATGGCTTTCACGCACTCGAGATCCAACCATGTATCCACATCCTGAGAGCTTTCGAGGTCCATCACGTATTTTTTGATGCGCGTGAACGCTGAAATGGGCTTTTCCTGCAACGAACCGGGGTTGAAGAGGTAGATGGCACCGTTGTACGCCCAAACGGGGGGGGCATCTTGCCGCCTGATGTAGTGGCTTTCTTTCGAATGAATCAGATAGCCTGTTGTGTCTTCTTCAAAGAGGTTGAAGTAGGGATTGTCGGCGCTTTCGCGAACGGAGACCACCATGTCGAGTGTGTCTTCCCAAAGGCTGATGACCCCTTTTATGTGGGTGGCTGTGCGCAGAGGGCTAGTGGGCTGGAGCAGGCAGATTCGGGTATAGTGGCGATGGAGCACGTGTGTGTAATAGTGGAAGGCATGCAATAGAACGGCCTGTGATCCGGCTGTATCGGTAGCCAGCTCGGCCGGGCGCAGGAAAGGCAGTTTCAGGCCTTCGGCCTCAACCACGGCTTGGATGGCGGTATCATCGGTGGAAACGCAGATGTTGGTATCGGCGGTGATGCTTCTGACGGCATCCAGGGTGTAGGCAATAAGGGGCCTTCCGCCCACGGGTAAGATATTTTTGTGCGGTAAGCCTTTGGAACCTCCCCGGGCTGGTATGACAAACAATGTATCGTCAATCATGTCTGAAGTGTTTTACAATTTCCTGGGCATTTACATAATCCTGGTACTGTCCTATATCAATCCAATAGCCTACAATGGGGTTGTGGACTACCGGAAGTTCCTTGGCCAACAGGTCTTCCAGCAGGTCGGTTATGTTGTAGAACTGATTTTTCGGCAAGTAGTGCAAGGCTCGCTTGTCGATCATATAGATACCTGCATTGGCGTAGTGTGTGTAAACGGGCTTTTCTTTGAGTCCGGTAATGAATTGGTTAGTGGTGGTAAAAATGCCGTAAGGAATCTTGGTGCTGTACGGTACTGTAGCCACAGCGGCCCAGGCTTCGGATTCGAGGGCTGCCAGGTAGAGCTCTTCTATGTCTGCGTTGGTGAACAGGTCGCTGTTCATCAACAGGATGTGATCTGTTTCAAAAGAGTCTACCAAGGAGAGGGCACCGGCTGTACCCAAAGGAGTTTCTTCACACACGTAGCGGATGGTGACGCCTTTAGCTGAACCGTCACCCAGGTAATCCATGATCTGCTGTCCCAGGTATTTTACCGAGATGTAGAAGGTGGTGATGCCGTAGGTAATCAATCGATCGATGGTGTGTTCGATGATGGGCTTTCCTCCCAGGGGCAGCATGGGTTTGGGTGTGGTGTCGGTGAGGGGGCGTAAGCGTTCTCCCCTTCCACCGGCCATGATCATGCACGACACAGGCAAGATGCTTTGTTGTAGCCTAAGGTCATATACTTTCTCGATGTGTCCTTCGTTATCGACGACTGGCAGCAGACGGATGCCTTTTTGTTTTATCTGCCTGAAATCGCTGACGGAAAAGCCGCTTCTTACTACTTGGAACGTGCGTTGCATAAACTCGTCTACGGTATTGTTTGTCGTGAGACCCTTGATAAATCCGCGCCTGATATCACCGTCGGTAAGTGTTCCAACCAGCCTGTCGGCTTCGTCTAAAACGAAAAGTGTCAAGGTGGTCGGCAACTCGTTGAGCTGCTTCAGGGCTTCAATAACCGTGGCGGTTTTTCTGATGGTATGGTTGCTGAAATCGTTCATGGTGTGATGTCGTAAAAGTGTTTTTTAAGCGATAGTTGGGGGGTTCGCTTTAAAATGGTCAAGACTTTCTCTGTGGTGTGTCCGTCTCCGTACGGCTGTTCGTAGTGGGTGGTTTTATCGAAAGATTGCGCTTGTTTGAGTGCCTGGCGAATGCCTTCCGGAGTGGGCGTACAATCGATAATTGTCGGCCCCTTGAGGCGGCCTTTCTGCCGGTCTCCTATATTTACGGTGGGCACATTGAAAACAGGCACTTCAATCAGGCCACTGGAAGAGTTACCCACCACAGCGTCCATGAAAGGGATGGTTGATAGATAGCGCAACGTGCCAAGCGAGGTGAACGCTATGGCGCTGGATGAATGGGACGCGACATAGCTGTCAATTTGCCGGCTGATGATGTGTCCGTCCCTGTCTGAATTGGGTTTGGTAAAAATCAACCGCGTGTCTTCTTGTTCGTCAAGCACGGTGAGCAGGTTGTTGAACTGCGCTTCGGCGGTTTGCTGCTCGAGGGTGACGGGGTGGAAGGTGATGAGGAGATTGTGGCGTTTCAACGGGCAGCCAAGGGCGGTTTCTAGTGCTTTCCGATTGAGCAGGTGCAATTTGTGGATGTTGTCAAGGCCGATGGCTCCAACGTGGTGGACGGTTTCGGGTTGTTCGCCCAATTGAATGACGCGTTGTTTGTAGGTTTCGGTTGCCACGAAATGCAGGTGACTCATTTTGGTGATGCTGTGGCGGATGGCGTCGTCGTAGGCGCCTTCGGTGAGCTCGCCGCCGTGCAGATGGGCAATGGGAATCCCGGAAAGCAAAGCTGCCTGGGCAGCGGCAAAGGTTTCCGTGCGGTCTCCCAACAGCACTACAATGTCGGGCTTGAGGGTTTCAAAGGCCTCGGTAAATCCGACGAGGGCTTCAGCCATGGAGTTGGCCACACCAAGGGCCGTATCAGAGGCTAACGTCATGTTTATTTTT
>Ga0302288_1000187_pt1 | contig 57075 bp, 31 predicted proteins | sample III_Fen_N1_1_FD_194549 | JGI IMG/M metagenome (GOLD analysis project Ga0302288, IMG submission 194549) | Peat permafrost microbial communities from Stordalen Mire near Abisko, Sweden - III_Fen_N1_1 | ecosystem: Environmental > Terrestrial > Soil > Wetlands > Permafrost | place: Sweden: Abisko...
GCTTGATATAATTAATCAGAGTCAAATTTCCTTAGACAAACTTCCAGCAGGCTGGTACGAAGTTGAAGTTAAAACGAATGAAGGAATATTTCATAGTAATGTATTAAAACAGTAAGAGTATAACAAATACTCCATTTTCATAAGTGGGGTGTTTGTTATATTAAAAGTATAAAAAGATGGGAAAAAAACTGAGTAGTATCTTGTTGTTGTTGGCCGCAACTTTTATAACGAATGCCACAACTCCGAAATGGAATGTTAATGTTCATGCTTACAATAATTCAATGACTATAACCGGTATAGTAAATATATCGGGGAATGAATTGACAAATTCGAGTGATAGTGTTGCTGCTTTTGTTGGAACAGAATGTAGGGGAGTAGCAGCTCTTTTGCCTTCATCTATCTTAGGACATTCCTTTGCAATGCTTCAGATTTACAGCAATACAACAGGAGAAAAAATATCTTTTAAAGTATTTCACAACAGCGATGGTCGTATTATAAATATATTCGATAGTTGTGTCTTCACTAGTGATGCATCTCTTGGAACATTTGAAACACCATACGTCTTTTCCGATAAAACTGTTAATGGGACGTCTATTCTTACGTTTTCTCTTGATAAAACGGGTGAAATTTCAGTAATTGATACAGTAAATCGTACGATAATAGTTACAATTCCCCGAGGAACAGATATTACATCTGTGACTCCACAGATTACAAGCTCTATAGGATCGAAAATAATGACTGCTGGTGGTGTTGAACTATCTGCAAATACAGTATTTAATCTTACTCAAACAGAAACAATCAGTATTATAGCTCAAAATGGCATAAAAGAAAATTGGACAATAATTGTAGATTTCGCTACTCAAATTGATGAAATAAATAATAAAAAATATAACATATCACTAAGAACTGATGGAACATTGACATTCTCTAATTTCCCCGAAAATGCACAGTTTAGTGTGTATACTTTAGTAGGAGAAATAATATATCAAAATGGTTTTATTTTAAGTAACAGTTCATTTTCTTTAAAGAATAATATACTTTACTTAGTAGTTGTTAAAGGTAATGATGAAACGATGTTATGTTCGAAAATAGTTTTCAAATAACTACCTTAAATCTTAATTTAAAACGAAGAATAATTTTAGAAAAGATTTTATAAAAAATGAAAGGTTGTCAAAAATTAATTGTGACAGCCTTTTTTATTAACTTCAAGTTTCAATTTATAAAGGAATCATGAATCTCTAAAAATGATGTACCTTTGACCTAAATTCAAAAAAATGGCAATTAAAATTCTACAACTTATAGCTAGTCTTTCGTTACTGGTTTTCATACACGAACTTGGACATTTTTTGTTCGCCAAATTGTTTAAGACAAGAGTCGAAAAATTCTATTTATTCTTCAATCCATGGTTTTCGCTTATTAAATTTAAAAAGGGAGATACCACTTATGGCATTGGCTGGTTACCTGTTGGTGGTTATGTGAAAATTGCTGGAATGATAGACGAATCGATGGATAGAGAACAAATGGCGAAACCACCACAACCATGGGAATTTCGTTCAAAACCGGCTTATCAACGTTTTTTAATAATGTTTGGTGGTGTTCTTTTTAATTTTATTCTTGCATTAGTAATATTCTCAATGAGTTTGATGCATTGGGGCGAAGAATACCTTTCGATTAAAGATGCTAAGTATGGCATTTACTGCGACTCGCTTGCACTTTCAACCGGTTTACAAAATGGAGATATTATTACCAAAATCGGAAACAAAAAGGTTGAAAAATTTAACGATATAATGCTTAATATATTAATAGAGAGTGATGATAGAGTTGAGGTTTTACGTAATGGTGAAACAAAAACAATTCTTATTTCCGATGCTGTTAAACAAAAAATGATTAAAAATGGTGCCGACCAAATGTTTATTGTTCCATTTGTCCCCTTTGTTATCGATAGTGTTATTCCAGGCTCACCAGCATCAACAACTATTTTGCAAAAAGGAGATAGAGTAGTTGCGATTAATGGAATTGAAACTCCAGCATTTTACGATTTTTCAAAGACGGTTAAAACCTTTAAAAACAAGAAATCGAAGATTTCTTACATAAGAAATGGTATAAGACAAGAGGTAGAACTAACTGTATCAAAAGAAGGTACAATTGGAGTTGCTCTTACATCACCCGATAAAATTTTCCATTTTGAAAAAATCGAGTACTCATTCTTCGAATCAATTCCTGCTGGATTTAATAAAGGAATTTCCACACTTGGCGATTATATTAAACAAATGAAATTGGCATTTACACCCGAAGGTGCTAAGCAAGTTGGTGGTTTCGCATCTATTGGTAGTTTATTCCCTGTATTTTGGGATTGGCAAATATTTTGGGGAATGACTGCCTTCCTATCTATAATTCTGGCATTTATGAATATTCTTCCAATTCCAGCTTTAGATGGAGGCCATATAATGTTTGTACTATACGAGATTATAACTCGACGCAAACCATCGGATAAATTTTTAGAAAAAGCTACATTAATCGGAATGGCATTCTTACTTACCCTTTTGCTCTTTGCAAACGGAAACGATTTAATTCGTTTTTTGTTTAAATAAAATAGTACTTGTTTTTTATGAATGCTCTGTAATTAAGTTTGCAGAGCATTTTTTGTTTTTTACATACAAGTAAATGAAATTTACATGTTATCTTTGTCCAGAAAAATCGGAAACCCAATGCCGAAATCGAGTAGGGAAAAACAACAAATACAGTGTTTTAATGAAAAGAATTTGTTTATTGCTTGTTGTGTTTTTTGCATTTGCAAAAGTACAATCTCAAAGTTATTTAATTAGTTTTAATGCTACAGGCGCTAGTACTTCCGTTGAAAGTGTTTTCATTGAAAATATTACACAAGGTACAAGTTTAACTTTGGATGGTACAGATATTTTGGAGCTTCAAATTCCATTGGGAATAAATCAGTTCAATGAGTCAAATAAAGGTCTACGAATTAGTCCAAATCCAATGACAAGCAAATGTAATGTTGAATTTGATTTACCATTTTCTTCAAAAGTTACGGTTGATGTAATTGATCTTTCTGGAAAAATTGTTTTGTCCGACAAAGCAAAACTTTTGAGTGGAACACAAACAATCGAAATATCTAATTTAAAACAAGGTTTTTATACTATCAGCGTATCGTTCGATAAAAATATTTACACAGCTAAAGTTATAAGTAACAACAATTCAGAAGGACCAGCTTCGATCTCTTTTTCAACGACATATGGCTATCAAATCGAATCAACAAATAAATTGAAAAGTTTAAAATCAACTGTTTCAATGCTATATCATACAGGCGATAATCTTCGATTTACGGGTACTTCAGGTACTTTAACATCAATAGTGCTTGATGCACCAACTGCAAATAAAACAATTACATTTCCTTTTACGCAACCAAATACTTTGGCGAGTATTTCAACAACGGCAATTTCAAATATCAGCCATACAACTGCAACAAGCGGTGGGGCAATTTCAAGTAATGGTGGTGCAACTATCACTGCTAGCGGCGTTTGTTGGAGTACAACTCAAAATCCTACAACAACAAATAGCAAAACAACAGATGGAACAGTAACAGGTTCATTTACTAGTTCTATTACAGGCTTAATAGCAAATACAACATATTATGTTCGTGCTTATGCAATAAATTCAGTTGGAACAGCTTATGGATCTGAGGTGAGTTTTACAACATCACAAGTTCAGACTATACCCATTTTAACAACAACAGGAGCTACAAATATTAGCCAAACAACAGCAACTAGCGGTGGAACAATTTCAAGTAATGGTGGTGCAACTATCACTGCTAGTGGCGTTTGTTGGAGTACAACTCAAAACCCTACAACTACAAATAGTAAAACAACAGATGGAACAACAACAGGTTCATTTACAAGTTCAATATCAGGCTTAATAGCAAATATTACCTATTATGTTAGAGCTTATGCAATAAACAATATTGGAACGGCATATGGAAACGAAATAAGTTTTAAAACGCTTGATATTATACAACCAAATACGGTTGTAGATATTGATGGAAATGTCTATAATACTGTAACGATTGGTACTCAAACTTGGATGACGGCAAACCTAAAGACCACCAACTACAACGATGGTACTACAATACCAAATGTTACCGATGCAACAACATGGAGTGGTTTAAACGCAGGAGCCCAATGTGATTATAACAACACACCAACCAACACCACTACTTATGGTAAACTCTACAACTGGTATGCCGTAAACACTGGCAAACTATGCCCCACAGGCTGGCATGTGCCCAGCAATACTGAATGGACAACCTTACAAACCTACCTAATAGCCAACGATTACAATTACGATGGCAGCACCACTGGCAATTATATAGCCAAATCAATGGCAAGCATCACTGGTTGGAGTTCAACAACAACAACAGGAGCAATCGGCAACACCCCTTCTACCAACAATAAGAGCAGCTTTACAGCCCTTCCAGGTGGCGGTCGTTACTCTAATGGAGCATTCAACTATGTTGGTAACTACGGTCTCTGGTGGAGTTCTACCGAGAACGGTACCAGTAACGCCAACTATAGGGGTTTGAGCTACGATTTCAGTTATCTGAACGGTGGCAACAGTTTCAAAGTTAATGGCTTTTCGGTTCGTTGTATGAGGGATATAATTCAAACATCATCAATCCCAACAATTACTACGAATGCAGTGAGTTCGATAACTCAAACAACCGTTAGTTCTGGTGGTACTATTACTTCAAATGGAGGAGAAACAATTACTGCAAGTGGCGTTTGTTGGAGTTCTAGTCAAAACCCTACAACATCAAGTTTTAAAACAACTGATGGTAAAACAACTGGGTCATTTACATCTCCAATAACAGGATTAACAGCAAATACCACCTATTATGTTCGTGCTTATGCAACAAATAGTGTTGGAACAGCTTATGGGAATGAGATTAGTTTTAAAACGCTCTCAACAACAGTAACAATTCCAACACTTACAACTTCAACGGTAAGTTCAGTTTCACAAACAACTGCTGTTGGTGGTGGTTCTATTTCATCTAATGGTGGAGCTGCAATAACAGCAAGTGGTATTTGTTGGAGTACAAACCAAAACCCTACTATTGCAAATAATAAAACAACTGATGGAACTACTTCTAGTACTTTTGTAAGTTCAATTACTGGCTTAACAGCTAATACGACTTATTATGTTAGAGCATATGCTACCAATAGTGTTGGAACTGCCTATGGAACAGAATTGGTCTTTACTACTTCAATGCAGTCAACAGGTTCAAATATTAGTGATATTGAAGGTACTATTTATAATACCGTAACTATTGGAACACAAGTTTGGATGGCAGAAAATTTAAAAACGAGCAAATATAATGACGGTTCTGTTATTCCTATTATTACCGATGCTTCAGTATGGTCAAATCGAACTACAGCAGCAGTTAGCGACTATAATAATACTCCATCTAATTCAGCAATTTATGGAAAACTCTATAATTGGTATGCTGTAAACACAAGCAAAATATGTCCTTCTGGTTGGCATGTCCCAAGCCAAGTTGAATGGAATAGCATGGAAAGTTATTTAATTGCAAATGGTTTTAATTATGATGCAACAACTGTTGATAATAAGATAGGTAAGGCGTTGACTTCAACTTCTGGTTGGTCTTTATCTACCTTTGTTGGATCGGTTGGCTATGATCAAACTTCAAATAATAGTAGCGGATTAAATCTTACACCTGGTCCAAGTTGTTCGTATGATGGTACATTTGGACCTATCGATTATAGAGCAGATTATTGGAGTTCAACTACAGTAGGCATAGATAGAGCTTGGGGTTGGAGTATTCATTATCAAACCTCAGCAGGAACCTGGTCCGACTATTATAAAAATGTTGGTTTACCGATTCGTTGCTTGAAGGATTAGTGAAGTAGATATTTTAAAAAATCCCCAACAAATTAGAATTGCTAATTTGTTGGGGATTTTTTTATTTAAAAGTTAAATCTATTTTTCAGGAATATACTTTGTAATCAAAGCTTTTAGTTCGGCATAATTATATGCAACAGGAAATTCTGGATAATCTTTAATCACGTTTTCAGGTGGACAGAAAAGAATTCCTACTTCCGCTTGTTGCAACATCGAAATGTCGTTGTATGAATCACCAAAAGCAAGAACCTTATATTTAAGACTTTGAAAAGCTTCTACCGTTTTGCGTTTTGGGTCGGCTTGACGAAGTTTGTAACCAGTTATCATGTTCTTATCGCTGGTAATCAGTGAATGACAAAGCAAAAGTGGTCTGTTAAGTTGAGCCATTAATGGATCTGCAAATTCTACAAAAGTGTCGGAAACAATAACTATTCTTGCCAATTCTTTCAACCATTCAATGAATTCTAATGCTCCATCTAAAGGTTTTATTTGAGCAATAACATTTTGTATGTCTTTTAATGTAAGATTTTCTTGTTCAAGAATTTCGATTCTGTATTTCATTAATTTATCGTAATCTTGAATATCGCGAGTGGTAAGTTTAAGTTTGTCGATACCTGTTTTCTTCGCTACATTCACCCATACTTCGGGAACAAAAACTCCTTCAAGGTCGGAGCAAATAACATACATGTCTGTCATTGTTTTTAATTTAATTTTTGCAAAAGTACGATTTGGTAAAAACCTATAAAAATGTTTTTTACTAATTTTCACTATTGTTGATAACTAATTGAATTGCTATTGAATACGTAACACACTTTCATAAACTTGTTTGTATTTTAAAACTCCTTCGTCAAGCGAATACCATTTTATTGCTCCTTTACGAATCTCATCTTTCGAAAGCGATTCTAATTCGTTGCATCTCAATGCCGTATTGCGAAGTTTGTCTTTCGAAAAATCGTGAACTAGTATTCCAGCATTGGTATAGTCCATAATATGCGATACATCGCCAACATTAGCATTGCAAATAAGTGGAATTCCCATTCCCATAAGTTCGCCCATTTTTGTAGGCGACGAAGCTGTTTTTGAAAACGATGGCTTTATAAAGAAAACAGATGCTTTACTTATACTTAAAAATGATGGTAAATCGGCTCTTTGAGCTTTTTGAATCCGTATAAAATCTTTTGGAATGCCCTTCATTACCGCCTTTTCGATAATATCTGAAGCTTTATCGGCGGTTAAAAAGAGAAAGCGCGCTTTAGGGTTTGTTTTATGGATTTCGCTATACAAATCGAGCATTTCGTCTAGTAAATACCAGGTTCCAATTGATCCAAGATAGGTATAGATTTCATCTTCGGAATCGAAACCAAAATGTTTTCGAGCTTTTTCTTTCGATTCTCCACTAATGCTTTGATAATTAAAGTGATTCAAATCGGCACAACATGGTATAACTTTTATGTTAATATCAGCTTTTATTTCTTTTCGACTCATTATGTAGTTCTTGCCAGCTTCAGTTAAACTAATAGAATAGTCTGAATTGTTTAAGAATTTAATTTCTAAGTTTTTGAAGTAATTGTAAATGATTTTGAATAACGGATTTTTTAGATTCCAAATATTACCTTCAACTCGTTCATCTGCCCAAAAGCCGCGCATGTCGAAAATAAACTTTGTTCCTAATTTTTCTTTAAGCTTTAATCCAACAATTGCAGAAATATAACTTCGACAATGTACAATTTTAATGTTTTTCTCAATACAGATTTTTTTTGCCGTTTTATACATCTTTCGAATATCCCGAACCGTTGATAATACTGGTGGTTTCGAGGTATATGGTAGAGGTTTCCAAGCTATAGAATTGTCTTTAAGTAATTTCGAGATTTTTTCTTTGTTTTCTTCAAAGTTTTCTTTCTTCTCGAAACTTAGAATTGTAATAGAATATCCAATCTTCGAAAGTCCCGTCAAGTAAGGTATTACCTGCGATTGGCCAAGGTTGTCGGTCATTCCATCGTAAGAAATATAGAGAACAGATTTATCGGCCATTTCTTTGTAGGAATGATTGTAAAACAATAAGTTGCCAGATTCTATTATACAAATAGTCCACGTTTTTGTCGTAAAATAAATGTTTTAAGCGATTTACGTAAGAAATATTCAATATACCAAACTCTGTAATTTTTGCATCACTCAGATATTCTTCGACCAAATATTTTAAATCGTTTTTCAACCATTTTGATAACGGAATACTAAATCCCCATTTCGGTCTATCAAAGAATTCCGAAGGAACGTAATCGTACAAAACTTGTTTTAAAATGTATTTAGAAATGCCATTTTTAACCTTCAACGATTCGTCGATGTTTAATGCATACTCTACAACATTGTAATCGAGCAAAGGAACACGTGTTTCGAGACTATAAAACATACTTGCTCGATCAACTTTTACAAGCAAATCGTCTTTTAAGTAATACTGTAAATCGAATAATGCTTGTTCTTCTTTAACAGATAATTGTCTATTTAAATTCGAATAGTTTTCTTTAACTGAAATTTCAGATCTAAATTCAGGATTTAAAGCATCTTGAATATCCGATCGAGAGAATAAATATTGCTCTTGCGAGAATATATGACTCTTTAGAACTTTTTCATTTGGGTAATCAATAACTTTAGCTGCTCTTTTATTCTTATTTCCTGATAATGTAAGTGCCGCACTTATTGGTTTTCGCAGTGTTTTTAGAAATGGATTATTCAATCTTTCTGCCCAATTATACATGCCGTAACCCATAAAAAGTTCATCACCACCATCGCCCGATAGTGTCATAGTAACATGTTGGCGTGCTAGTTTCGATACAATCATTGTTGGAATAGCCGAAGAGTCGGAAAATGGCTCATCATAAAGTTCAAGCATCGATTCAACTAATTGTAGTGCATCGATTTCTCTAACTGCAAGTTCCGTATGATTAGTTTTTAGATATTCGGCCACCGCTTTTGCATATCCTGCTTCGTTATTCTTAGAATCGGGAAAAGCAATGGAAAATGTATTAAGAGGCCTCGATATTTGTTGTTGAGCAATTGCTGTAACTAACGATGAATCAATGCCCCCACTTAAAAATGTACCAAAAGGAACATCACTTTTTAAACGATAGCGAACCGAATTTACAAGCAAATCTCTAAGGTTTTCTCGCGCTTGTGTTTCGTTTGTTACTTTATCGCTCGAAATTTTATCTTCGATGTTCCAATATCGTTTAAACGTTAATTTTCCATCTTTCAACGTTGCAAAACTTCCTGAAGGAAATTTATAAATGTTTTTCCAAATAGTATTTGGTTCTGGAACATACCCTAGATGTAAAAATTCATTTATAGATTCTTTACGTATTGATTTATTGTTGTTAATGTAGCTTAACGAAAGTAAAGCTTTAATTTCAGAAGCAAATGCAAAATGATTGCCATCCCAATAGTAAAAAATTGGCTTAATGCCCATTCTATCTCTGATGAGCAACAAAGAATTATCTTTTTTGTTGTACAAAGCTATTGCAAACATTCCATTGAAATATTCAATTGCATCTGTTCCTCGTTTTGATAGTAGTTCTAAAACAACTTCGGTATCGGAAGTTGTTTTACAGGAAATTTGAAATTCACGACGAAGTTCATCGTAATTATAAATTTCACCATTATAAATCATTACCAAATTGCTATCGTTCGATATCATAGGTTGATTAGCCGTTTCATTTAAATCGATTATTGAAAGTCGATTATGTGCTAAACCTATAAAATCATCAGAAAAAAAGCCTGTAGCATCTGGTCCTCGATGAGCAGTTGCATGAGCCATATTTTTGAGCTCATTTGCTTCAAATCGTTTTGAATCAAACTGATAATATCCCGAAATACCGCACATTATTTTCGAATTAGCTTTTTAAGTTTTAACAAAAGTAGCACAATTGCCAACGTTATGCGGTTATTTGTCAAATAAATTCGATCGGGCGATGTTGTAATATTGCCGCCAAATCCTTTTTTAAAAGTATTAATTGCATGAACCTGACTGCCTTCAGCCGCATCAATGTTTATTCCACCTAAATCGAATTGTGTAAACCCAAGATTTTTTGCTTGTAGCATTGCATTATAAATTACAGTATGCATTAACGGAATTGAACGTAATTCGTGATTGCTAGTTCCGTATTTGTAATGAACGGTATTTCCCACTTGCAAGAATAATCCACCTGCAACTAATTTATTATCTAGGTAAGCACCAATAAAAAATCCATTTTTTGAATGTATAAATTCCGACAATTTCACGAAATATGTTTCTGTATTTTCCCATAAAGTTTTCAAATGTCTAGTTCTGTATGTTTCATCAAACAAATTCGAAAATTCTTTTATCGTTTGATTTGTAAAATCATTCGAAATTATAATTCCAGACTTTTCGGCTTTTTTTATAGCAGAATGATGACCTTTCGAAAAAACTTTTAATAAATTTTCTGAATCTTTTAGTTCGACAATTATTGTACTCCAAGTCGGTAAATCAAATTGTTTTGAAAGTGATTTATTGTTAGATACTTTTGGTAGAGTAGTATTTGAATATGGAAACTGAATCGTAGTAAAGGCAAAAAACTTGTTTCTATAATATTTCTGAATTGCTGAAACCATTTCTAAAAGTATTTCATCATTGCTTATAATCGGACCATCTTGTATAAATGCAATCGGAAATTTTGTGTGAATAATGCAAAAACCTGTAATTTCATTAATTCCGTTTTCGGCAATACAGTATTCAATCGTTTTTTGAGGCTCCATTGCATCTGTAAATGCCAAAACTTGATGAAGTCCAATATTATCTTGAGTTCGACAAAACTCTTCGATTTTTAATGCCGTTGCAGCGGAAATCCTTTTATGGAATGAAATTGAAATCATCTTTGATTGTCGAATTTAAGATTCTTTAATTTCGTTTCAAGCTTCTTACAATCCATATTATTGTAAATAGGCAAACAAATAGTTTTATTATATAATTCCAAACCCGAATTGTTTGTTGTCTTTAATTCATCAGGTAAATCGGGCCAAGAGAAAGCTGCAATGTTTTCGTTTTTAAAGAATCTAAATAGTTGCTCTTTTTGTTCTTTAGAATCACATATAATTGGGAAACACATTGGTGCTATTGTATCAGGAATATTTGGAAATACTGGTTTAAGCTTGTTCATTGAACACCATTCTAGCCATTTTTTATAGATAATTATTCGATTCGAAATCTGATCTTTATTTTTCTCAATTATTTTATAACTCGATAAATCAAAACCATAATCAGGTATTTCTGAATATGAGGCAACATATTCACTTCTAATAAATAGAGATTTTATTTTTGGAACAAAATCTAAAACTATTCCAATGATATTTTTAATGATTGCTTTTGGAATATTATGTGGTTCGATGGCTAATCGAATGTTTTTAATTTCCGTTTTTGAATATAAAATTCCTCCATTTATAATTGGAAACGATTTTCGAGGCGAAGCAATACCAATATCACCAAATGTTCCTATGGTTCTATTTTCAATCATCCCAAAACTTCCATGCGAATTATCTTCGATAAGTTGAATGTTTTTTCGACTTGCAAATTGCTGAAAATCGGCAATCGATTGTGGGATTCCAAAGTAATGAACCATTAAAATCGATTTTATTTCTTGAGTAAAAAGTTGCTCAAGAACGTCCCATTTAGGCGTTAAGTTTTCGTTTACCGGGTAATAAACAATTGAAATATTTAGTGATTTTAATACTTCTGTAACCGTTTCACAAATATATTCGGGAACTAATATTCTGGAATTCTGTAAGTTTAAATGTAAAAGACCCTGTTTTAAAGCTGTTCGACCGTAAGCAAAATAATATGGCGATGTATTTGATTGAAAGACTTCTCTTTTCAAATAATTGCAATATGGAATTCGTTGATTGGTTCTGTGTAACATGAGAAGAACAAGTATATGGCCGAAGTATTGGTCTTTTTAGTATATTTGGTTAATTAAATGACTTTAAATAATGCAAAAAACAGAATTACAAATTGGAATAAAACAAAGATATAATAATTCTTAAGACAATTTGGTTTGATTTCGAAATGCATTAGAAGAGTATTATTAATTTATGCGGATTATAACTTATAACAGATTTGGATTTTTTAATCTAAAAGGTTTTTCACGAACTGAATTTATTTCGTCGTTAAAAAACTTGTTTTTTGCTATGGACGAATATTTACATCCAGCCGATAATTGCGAAATTAATTCGAAATGCGATATAACCTATGTCTTGGGAAGTTCTGCACCAATAGGTGAATTCAATTATGAACGACCAACCGTTTTTGTTGAATTACAGTCTAATATTGAAGAAACATTTAAACAATTCCCTGCCACAACTAAAAACGAAATTACGCAAATAACAAAATTGAATAGTACCGAATTTGCGATGGATTTTAATCCTTCAAAAAAGAAAATCATATCGTTCAAAAACTTGTTTAAAGATTTTGCCAAAGTTATTGGAATGGATGGTTTAGATACGAATTATTTATTAGCTCTAAAAGATTGTGGGGCATTGTATATTAGTGATATTAAAGATAATTTGGGTACTGTTTTAGTCTTTCATGTTTATAGAGTTTCGAAAAATAGACCCGAACTTTTACATTCATATAGAAATGTTTTTGTAGAACAAAAGCAATACATTTCGAAGGTAAACAGATATTGTCATTGGTTAGATATGTGTTATTTTGCAAAAGCAGGTTTTAAACAATACGATTTTGGCGGCTTTTATATTGGAGAAGATCAAAAGCATTTGAATATCAATAAATTTAAACAATCGTTTGGTGGGAGTATAACAGTTTTATATAATTCGATTTTATATAATTCAACTAAAGCGAGATTAATACAAAAAAAAAGATCATAATAAATTAGAAAATGAAACATAATCAAAACGTTTTTGAAGACAAAACAATTGGGAAATACTATTCTGATTTTAATGATCTATTTTTATCAGAAATACGATTATTTAACGAAATAAGGCAACATTATGAAAATAAGATAATTGTTGATATTGGTATTGGCGGAGGACGAACTACTGAATTTTTATTGCAATTTGCTAGTAAATATATTGGAATAGATTATTCGGAAACTATGATTAAAGAAGCGAAAGTAAAGTTCCCCGATGCCGATTTACGTTATGGTGATGCTCGAAATATGTCTGATATTAAAGGTAATTCGGCCGATTTTGTTCTGTTTTCTTATAACGGAATCGATTGTATGAGTAGTAACGAGCGAATTTTTATTTTAAAAGAATGCTATAGAATTCTTAAAAAAGATGGGGTATTTGCATTTTCAACACATAATTTACACTTTAAATATTTCGATAAATTACCATGGCAAAAGCCTATTAAATTTGAATGGCTATATATAAAACATTGCTTAAAAGTACTTCTTTATTTGCCCCATATTATTAAATTAAAGAAACATAATAAGTATTTTGAAAACTATGCAATTGTTTTAAACGATGCTCATTTTTACTCTCTTTATCTTTACACTATTTCTCCAGAATTTCAAATTCAGCAACTTAATGATATTGGTTTTACAAATGTTTCTATTATTGATAAAAAAGGTGAATTAGTGAACTATTCTAATACAATTGAAAACGATTATTTGTATTATTATTGTTACAAGTAGTCATTAAGTCAGTTGTTTATGAATTAATTTTGCCAGATTTTGAGTCTGATTTCTTCGAGTATATTTTTCAATGTTTATAGCTTCATTTTTTAATAATCCAGTTGATTTCCATTCAAGATACATTGAATCTAATGTGTTAGCAATATTTTCAGGACTATCGCAAATTATCCCACTATTAGTATTGTTAATGATTGATTCTATAGGGCCATGATCATTGCCTGCCATTAGGATTTTCCTTTTCATTGGTAAGTATTCAAAGAGCTTTCCAGGTATCATTTGGTTATAGTTAAATATTAGTAAACAAGACGCTTTCTTATATTCTAAAAATAATTCTTCCTTTGATAATTTATCTGTAAGTATAATAAAACGCTCTAATCCTTTTGTGCATTTAATTATGCGTTCTTTTTGATCTGGATCATAATTACTTCCATAAAAATTAAAACTGCATTTGCGTGAGGGGTCTTTTTCAATAAAAAGCTTAACGCCTTCTATGAAATTCTCTAAAGGATTGAATAAATATATTGTCCCACCATAAGCTACCGTAAATGTCTCAGAAATTGGGTCATTTTTAGTGAAGTTATAATCTTTTTCTTCGAAATAACCATTATAAATTATTTCTACCTTCTTATTTGGGAAGAATTCTTTTTGTAGTTTCATATTTAATGGACTAACTGTTGTTATTAATGATGCAGATTCTACAAATTTTCTTTCAAAATGAGCATAAATAAGCTTATAAATAATTTTTTGGTTAAAAGTTAATAAATTAATATCCATACTCCAATAATCACGATAATCTGCAATCCATGGTATCGAATGTTTTTTAGAAAGTTTCGATGCATAACGGAACAAAATAAATGGTTCGCCTGTTGCAATAATCAAATCGGCACCATGTTCTTTAATGTATTCATCAGCAGCATAATAAATGCCTTTTTTGTTGTCGAATTTGAAAAAGGTATATTCAAAAATCAAATAAAAAACACTTATTATCTTTCGAAAAATAACAAAAGAATTTAGTCCATATTTAAGAATAAGTTTATCTCTAAAATTTGGTTCGTGCGGGACATTTATAATTGTACCTTCCGATGTCGTATTAATCGTTATGCTTTTACTTTTACTTGGTTTTATGCCATCTTTAAAGCTCTTAACCGAATCGTCCCAATGTCGTGTGATAACTACAGGATGTAAATTAAATTCATGAAAATACTTATACCATGCATAAGGTCTTAGGCTTCCCATTGAATTATTTGGTGGGAAATCGTATGCAAGGATTATAACATTTTTCATTTTAGTGTAGGGTATAATTATTATCTTCTTAATGGTTTTGCCATAGAGAAGAAGTTGTTAATTTTAAATATATTTTCTTCAAACGAAGATTTATTTACCGAAATTCGAGGTAACATATTTAGTTTTTGATTTGTAATTAAACTTTGTTTTGTTTTATGTTCTTCAGTCGTAAACATGTATTGATAATTGGCTTCTTCAACCATTGCAATTACTTTTTCGTTGTAAATACCATTTGGACAGGTAAAAATTTTCACTGGTTGACTTGTCATTACTTCTATCGTCTTTTTTGAATTTTGAATTTCACTTCGTAATTCATCTTCTTTTATAATGGTGTTTAAAATATTATGAGTTCTACTATGCGAAGCAATGGTCATTCCTTTTTTTACACAAAATTCTATGTCGAACCAATTCATAAAATTGTCGCTCCATTCAAAAGTTATATCAAGTTTTTTCTCTATACCTATAACAAATTGAGTTCTAAATTCAGATGGTTTTTCAAGCAAAATGCTGAAAATGGTATTACTAAATCGATCGGGTTTACAAGTACTAAAATCATATTCTAAATTAACATCTTCAAAGTTGAAATTGAATACAGGATAATTTGAATAAATGTAATTTAATGACGCATTTAATCTGTCAGTCCAAAATCGATGTCCCGATTCTATTGTATCAACAATTACACTGCAAATTGCTGTAGCATTATATTTTTCTAATATTGGAACAACAACTGTTTTAAAACTTTTATAGCCATCATCAAATGTTAAAAGAACTTTCGTTTTACGAGTTTCTTTTTTATTATATATGTTCTCCATCGTTGTAAATTCGTACGATTTTGATAGATATTCAATTATTCTTTCAAATTGACTTGGTGGTAACGATGGATATGATGGATTTGGATCGTCGGAAATATCATGAAAACATAAAACAATTGAATCTGATTTTGTATTTGTTAATCTTAAAATAGTATGAAGTTTTAAATTATAGGCTGTTTCGAAAATATTTTGTCTTATTTTACTTACAGGAATCGAGGGAACAGAAAATTTAGAATCGATACTTTTTAAAGAATTTGTTAACTTTTCTGATTGTGAGTTTCTTGAATATTTAGCTATAGCAATCTCGTTTGGATGAAATTCTTCGTTTTTGCCTTCTAACCAATTTGTATATAGTTTTTCTAAAATAGATAATGTGTCGGTTTTTGAATAGGTAACATAACCTGTTTCTGTTTCGCGAATCATTTTTGTTATTATTTCATCATCTCCTGGACAATGAAGAATAGGCTTTTTAGCGATGAAATATTCGAATATTTTTAAAGGAACCCATCCACCCATTTCTTTTGTACCAAATACAAGAAGTAAATGTGCCTGTTTCATCTTTTCGATTAATACTTTATGAGGAATTCTTCCAGTTAATTCGAAATATTGTTCATATCCAATAATAGCTTGTTTAATTCTTTCGCCTTCTTTTTCATCAATCAAAATACCAGGAAAATGAATTTTTATTTTGTTATTTCCATTATTTATAAGTTGTTTAATCGATTCAATAAAAACTTCAATATTAAAAAGCCCATAAATTGATCCATTATGTAAAATGGTAAATTCATTGTTATTTGTAGTTATTTCGTTAAAAAAAGCTTTGTCTTCTTCTTCATATCCATTAAAAACAACAAATCCTTTTCGTTTTGTGAATTTTTCTATTTCAGTTTTCCATTCATCCGAACAAGTTGTAAAAGCATCGGCATTCGAAAGCCATTTCTTTTCACTTTGAGCTTCTATAATCTTAAGTAAAAAGGGCATTTTCTTAATCAACCACCAATGGGTATTCCATGGATCCCGATAATCGGGAATCCAACGTAAATAAGGGAATTGATTTTTTAATAAATAGCCAAATCGAAATAATATATAGGGTTTCCCACTTGCAAATACATATTTTATTTCCTTATCTTTTTCAATTAATTCTTTTGAATAATAATAGAGGTTCCTAGATGGAATAAAATATAAAAAGTAGTTTTGAAAAACGAGTTCTAAAAGACTTAAAAACTTTGTTATAAACCAAAATGTATTACCATATTTTGCTTTTATTTTATCTCGTAAATTTCCTGTATACGGCAGTGAATGAACCTCATATCCATCAAAATTTCGAATCTCTATTTCCTTTTTTTGCGAAATACCTGCATAGTCGGTTTGATCTTTTTCCCAATGACGTGTAATTACAATTGGATAAAAGCCAAAATTATGTAAATATCTTGCCCATGAATAAAGTCGGTAACTTCCTGCAAAGTTTCCTGGTGGGAAAAAATAAGTGAGAATTACAATCTTTTTTAATCCGGATTTACCGTCCATCAAATCTATTTTTTTGTAAAAATATGTTTTTTAATCGAAAACTATCGAATGTTTCCTATTTCTTCGACGTAGTTTTTAATCGATAGCATAATTTTTCTACTATAGCTTTTGTGATTTAATGGTTCATACATTTCGTTATTATGCCAAAGTAAAACGCAAGTTTGTCCTATAAGTAATGAATTTTTAATCTTCTCAAAAGATATTTTTTTTGCCTCATCATATTTAAGCTTTAGAGTATTTCTCAATGTTACATCCATTATTGTTAGTGGAATAATTTCGATTTTTATTGCTCGATTTTCTTTGTAAGACCATTGTTTAAAAGGCCTTGAAATCGCTCCACGAAATAGTAAGCTGTCGCAAAAATAAAATGAAAAATCTTGCTTTATCCCGTTTTTTTCAAGTGGAAGTAAATCATCGGGATAACTACAATTCAAATAATGGAAACGCGAATATTTAGGATGTTCAAAAATAATTTGTTCTACGATTTCTATTTGCTTTTTCAATGAATCGTATTTGTAGCGGGTATTATAAGATGGATGAATTCCAAAAGAAACATTTCCCATTACTCTATTCAAATATTCTTTAAACGATAATTGGAAATAGTCGTTTTTAAAATCATACTTTTTGTTTGATTTTTCTACTAAAAGAAAACCAATATTTTTCACTGTAAGAGAACTCGAAATATTTTCTTTAAATAGAAACATACTTTTAGTAAGCATAACGTTTCGGAGTAAATATCTTTTTGAAAGAATTACGGACCAAAATTCCTCAATAAACAACATTCTTCGAAGATAAATAATGTGTTTAATAAATCGCCAAATTGTCTTGAAAAATCCTAAATACGACCACAGATTTATAAAATCGAAATCAGAAGTAAAATAAATTGTTCTCACTCGTTTTTCGGTTTGCAGAAAAGTATATGTAAAAGCATCAATTAATAAATCAACTATTGGGTAGCTTAAATATTTCTGAATATTTTTAAAAATAGAATCCGATGTTACTCGATTATGATTATCAACTCGAATTGGTTTGCCAAAGTAATGTTCGTTTACAAAATAATGTGTAAACTTTAAAAAGGGAATATCTTGCGTCGAAATGTTTTTGTATAATTGTAATAATGCTGAATCGTTAGCTTTGTTTTTAATTATCTCAAAAAAGATGGTTTCAAGTATTTCAAAATCAGATTCCGAAAGTTCGGGATTATCGAAATCGAAGCAAGCTTCAGTATAATCTGTATTCTCAAATTGTATGTGAATGATATCGTTCTCTATAGAACATCTTTTAACTAATGAACTATCAATTCCAAAAACATCTTGGAATAAATATTGAATATGATTTATCGACAGCATTTCTAATAAATTGAATTCAAAGGTAGCAGTTTTCGAAGTTTAAAAATAGAAAAATGCAAAGCATGTTTGTAGAATCGTTGATTTTTATATTTTTACAAAAATCTTATTTGGGTTCATCGTAATGAAAAAACTTTTTTTCCTTTTTGGATTATTTGTAATGGTACTTTGCCATTCAACTGCTTTTGCCCAAGAGCAAGAGCCTAAAAAGGATGAAAAAGAACCACCTAAAAAAGCAAAAGTGAAGGTTGAAAAAATGGAATCTCACAAAATAAAGCGGAATTTTAGAAACGATGAATATATTCGTAGACCCAAAAGTACATCGAGAGCAGAAAATAAAAAATTACGTAAAGCTCAAAAAGAGCAGCGAAAAAAATACGATGATCGTCTCGTTGATGAACAACATGCTGGTGTAACTCGTCGAATGCGTCGAAATGAACGTAAAGCCAATAAATTTAACGAAACGCGAAGTCAAACTTTAAGTCAATCTTCGAAAGATGCCAATAAAATGCACTTTTCGCTTGGTTGGATTTTTCATCGCAATAATCAAAAACCAGGTGTAAATGGAGCTAGTGCCCGAGATGCCGATAAATTTAATGCTTCGCGTGGAGCATCAAGCCAGTCGGCTCGCGATGCCAACAAAGTCCATTTTTCGCTTGGTTGGTTGTTTCACCGCGATAAGAGTAAGCCAAGTTTAAGTAGCGGAAGTCAGCGAAAAGCTAATCGAAATAATTCATCGAAATCGGTAAAAAGTCAATCGGCACGCGATGCTAATAAAATTCACATATCACTTGGTTGGTTGTTTCATCGAAAAGCAAACAATGCAAAAGGTGGTGGTGGTCATAAATCTTATAAAGGGAAAAACTAATTCTTAAAATAGTTTAGTTCTCATTCTTTCATATCCTCATTTTTAGGCTGTTATTGTAACACTAATCGACAAGTTCCACAAATTCAGCAGTTTGCGTGTTGACAGAATGTTGAAACATTACAAATGCTTGTAAACCAATTCAAAGTAATTTTAAATGCCCAAATTGTAGAATTTCAAAAAATATTTGAATCATACAATTGTGCTCAAATTTGAATTTCTGTAACTCTAAAAAATATAAGAATGAAGCAAAGAATCACTGCACTATCAAAAGCTATTATTCTGGCGCTATTTGGCATGGTAACTTTTAATGCCATTGCTCAAAAAACACAGATCTACACTTACGAAGACAAAGATTTTAGACGAGGAATCGATTTATTTAGTAAAGAAAAATATGCTGCAGCTCAAGAAGTATTTAAATTGGTAATCGATCATTACAAAACTGCTACAAGTCTTGTAAAGCCAGAAGCTGAATATTATTTCGCAGTTTGTGCTATCGAACTTTTTAATCCCGATGCCGAATATTTGGCCGAAACATTTATCGAAAAATATCCCGAAAGTCCAAGAGTTCAATATGCTCATTTTAACTTCGGTAAATATTTTTATCGCGATAATAAATTTCCCGAAGCATTAAAACAATTCGAAGAAGTCGAGGAACGAAGCCTTAAACCTGCTGATAAATCGGAATATTTATTTAAAAAAGGATATTGCTTCTATCAAGCAAAAAATAACGAAAAAGCTCGCGACTGTTTCCGTCAAATAAAAGACGATTCGACGAATAAATATAAATCGCCAGCATTGTACTATTATTCGCATATTGAATATCAAAGTAAAAATTACGAAACCGCTTATAAAGGATTTGTGTCGCTAAAATCGGACGAGACCTTTGCTCCTGTTGTTCCATACTACATCACTCAAATTCTTTTTATTCAAAAGAAATATCAAGATGTAATTGACTTTGCAACGCCTTTAATGGAAGGTGCAACGGTAAATCGTGTTGCCGAAATTGCAAGAATTTTGGCCGAATCGTATTTCCAACTTGGTAAATACGATCGCTCGCTTACCTATATGGAAAAATATTTACAAACTGCTAAAACCATTGTAAAGGCCGACAATTATATGATGGGATTTCTTTACTACAGAGTTTCTAAATATAACGATGCAGTTACATATTTCAGACAGGTAACTAACGAAAACGATTCGCTTTCGCAAAATGCATTTTATCATCTTGCCGATTGTTATGCTAAATTGAACCAAAAAGATAAAGCTCGTAATGCGTTTATGGCTGCTGCAAAGATGGATGCAGACAAAAACATCAAACAAGATGCGATGTTCAGTTATGCAAAAATTACGTACGAGATTGGTCATTCTCCTTTTAATGAAGCAATAAACTCATTTCAACAATATATTGATGCTTATCCTACAGCAATAAATATCGACGAAGCTTATGGATATTTAGCAAAAGTGTATATGTCGACCAAAAATTACAAAGACGCTTTGGCCTGGTTAGAAAAAATTAAGAAGCGTGATAACGAAATGAATTTGGCATATCAACGAATTGCATTTTATCGTGGTTTAGAAATCTATAATAGTCTCGATTATTCGGGAGCAATCGACATGCTTTCGAAATCGCTTCAATATAGCATGTTCGATAAAAACCTTACGGCTCTTGCATATTTTTGGCGTGGAGATGCGCAATATCGACTTGAGAAATACGATGAAGCAATCGATGATTATAAAGTATTTACGACCTCACCCGGTGCAATTGGCAAATCGGAATATCCTTTAGCGCATTATTATTTAGGTTATAGCTTTTTCAAATTGAAAAAATACGAAGATGCTTCGCGCTGGTTCCGCACATTTGTGGAATTTAAAAATGTTGGGAAATCGAAAAATTACTGCGATGCCTGCAACCGAACCGGCGATTGTTATTTTATGCAAAAGAAATACGATGTAGCTTTAAAATTCTACGATCAAGCTTATGCTGCCAATAGCTTGGATTTCGATTATGCCTTATTTCAAAAATCGTTCTGTGCAGGTTTACTAAGAAAGCTTGACCAAAAAATCGATGGAATGTCAAAGCTCTTAAACGATTATCCACAATCGGCATTGGTCGATGATGCAACATTCGAAATTGCCGAAACTTGGTGTGCGAAAGAACAACCTCAAAATGCAATTTCGTATTACGAAACCATTTTAAAGAAATTTCCAACATCGAGTTATGTTAAAAAATCATTACTTCAATTAGGTTTAATTTATGTAAATATCGATCAAAACGATAAAGCACTTACTGTTTACAAACAATTTATAACCGACTATAAAGGAGCTCCCGAATCGAAAAATGCATTAAACGGAATTAAAAATATTTACATTGGTAAAAACGATGCTACCGGATATTTAGATTTTTATAAAAGTGTAAATGGCGAAAATTCGGTTAGCGAATTTGCTCAAGATTCTCTTATTTATCTTGCTGGCGAAGATGCTTACATGAAAGATAATTGCACAAAAAGTAACGAGATTTTTGGATCGTACAATAAGAAATTTCCAAATGGAATATTTAGCCTAAATGCCTTATATTATCGTGCCGATTGTTTCTTAAAAGTGAAATTGCCCGATAGTGCAGCTGTATGTTATCAAACGATTGTTGAGCGTCCAAAAAATAAATATACCGAAGCATCTTTATTCAACCTTTCGCAAATTCAGTACAATAATGCTCAGTACGACAAAGCTCTAAAATCTTTCATCTTGCTTGATAGTATTGCCGAATACAAATCGAACCAAATGGAAGCTCGCAAAGGAACATTACTTTGTTATGTTAAATTAAAAGATTCGACCGGAATAGTAAAATCAGCCGAAAAACTTTTAGCAACCGAAAAAGTTCCCGACGAATTGATTCGTATGGCAACATTCAATTTGGCGAATATTTACCTTCAACAAGCAAAACTCGACAATGCAATGGAAATGTATAAAAAAGTTGCTGTTGATGTTAAAAGTGCCGAAGGTGCTGAATCGAAATTTCATATTTCAGAAATACTGTTTCATCAAGGAAAGGTTGATGAATCGGAAAAAGTTATTCTCGATTTCTTAGATCAAAACTCGCCTCAACAATATTGGATGGCAAAGAGTTATATTCTATGGGCAGAAATTTTCGAAAATCGTAAAGACGATTTTCAAGCGAAACATACTTTGCAAAGTATCATCGACAATTATCCCGAAAAATCGGATGGAATTCTTAACGAATGCCAACAAAAACTCGATAAATTAAATACACCACCAGCGCCAGAACCTACACCAGTTCAAACCGATAATGCTGATGAAATTCAAATTAAATAATTGATGAAGATGAGAAAAACTATGATAAAATATTCAGTAACCGTTTTTGCAATTATAGCATCAACTACCGCATTTTCACAACAAAAAGATTCGTCGAACAACGATCCAAACTTAACAAAAGTGGTTCATGTGGTTACAGAATACGAACCATCTATTTCCGATGCTAATCGATTAAATAGTTTACCGCAAGTCGAAGACACATTGAATGTTAAACCAACATTTAAATATTCTATTATTTCCAAACCAATTCATCCCGAATTTGAGTTAACACCTATAAATGCTGCCAAAATGAAAGGCGAACCCTTAACACGCTTATATCGTGGAATATTTACTGGTGGATTAGGAAATTATTTAAGCACACTAGCAAATCTTCAACTTGGATCGATTCGTTCGAAAAAAATGTCTTTCAATTCTGAATTTAATCATCAAGGTTCTTTTGGCGATTTAAAAGTTAATGGTGTAAATCAAAATGCAACAATATCCGATAATTACATGAAATTAAGCGGCAAACGTTTTCTCGAAAAGAAAGAAGTTTATGGTTCTTTAGGTGGGAAATACGATGTGTTTCATACTTATGGTATGCCTAATAATATAATATCCGAACTCGATAATATTTCATTAAATTATGCAACCGTAAATGTCGAAACAGGTATTCGTTCACTTTATACCGATTCGGGAGCTGTAAACTATAATGTTAAACCACATTTTGAACTTTTTAAATCGAGTTACGATGACGAAATGGGCGTTGGTTTGGAAACAGAATTAGAAAAATTAATGGGTATTTATTCTGTAAATGGACTATTAAACATTAATTATTGGGATGGATTTGATCAAACAACCGATCTGTTTTTTAATCCTTATGCAACTATAAAACAAGGAAAATTTAAAGGAAAAGTTGGATTTGCAACGCAATTGTACGCCGGTGGATATTCTAAATTCCATCTATATCCCGATGTATATGCCGAATACAATGTTGCCGATAATATTTTTATTCCTTTTGTTGTTTGTAACGGCTATTCACAATGGGGTGGAATTTCGAAATTGGTCGAAGAAAACCCATATTTAAGTGCGAAAACAAATGCATTACCAACAAGTTATAATATAAATGTAACCGCTGGGGTAAAAGGTTTGATGACAAGTTTTATTCCTTACTCAATGTCAGCTACATTTTGTCAAGTAGATAATATGCATTTCTTTGTACCACAATATAGCTATCCTTTAGGAGGCTCAAATCTAACGTTAACACCTGGTTCATTGCCCTCATATACAATCCTTAATAGTTCGGCTAATGTTATGAATTTTCATGCTGAAATTGGTTACAAAAAATTCGATAAGTTACATTTGACTTATAAATTCGATTATTTCTCTTATGATGTTAAAGATATTGCCAAAGCATACAATAAACCATCAGTTGTTTCTACTTTAAATTTCCGATATGATATGCAGCATAAAATAATTGTAAACTTCGATTTATTTTTTGTTGGCGAAAGAGAATCGCTTTTTGGAAATTCGAAAGGATTTGTTGATGCTAATCTAGGGCTTGAATATCGTTTAACAAAAAGAGTTTCGGGCTTTGCAAATATCAATAATTTAGCTGCTCAGAATTATCAATATTGGGCAAATTACCCTGTACAAAGAATTAATGCATTGTTCGGATTTAGTTACTCATTTTGGGGTGAATAAAAAGGAAGATATAAATTAAATATTTTTAAATTAAATGATTTTTGAGGTAGGTGTTTTATTATTCCAAATGTCATTAATTTTAGATAAGGGATTTTTAAAATACAAATTGTTAATAAATATTTTCAAATGGCTTTTTTAAAAAATCGATTATAAATCACTTTTATTTGTCCAAGATCTAGCTCAATTCTGCAATAGAAAAGGGAATAATAAAAATAATTTTAATGTTTAAGCTGTTTTTTTTCGAATAATGTTTTACTATTTCTGAAAAAACAGTTACGTTTGTGTATAATTATTAACAGGTACTGGAAACTTATTAACAAGAAGGCCGTAAACCAAAGCTTTGTTAATGTAAAATTTAAAAGATAAAATCGACAGATGAAGGCAAAATTACTTAAAATATGGCTCTTTATACTATTCTCTTCATTAAGCCTTTTATCATTCTCGGCAGATAGATTTTGGGTTGGAGGAACAGGTAGTTGGACTGATGTCTCGCATTGGGCTTCGGAATCTGGTGGCATTGGTGGTGCTTCGTTGCCAGCTGCAAACGATAATGTTTTTATAGATGCAAAATCGTTTAATTCTATAGGTCAATCAATCTCAATTTCAAGTTCAGTATTCTGTAATAATCTTAATTGGTCAAATACTGGATATAATCCCGAATTAATTGGAAAATCTACTTCGATTCTTACTATTAATGGATCGCTTTCAATTTCAGATACATATGTTGACTCTTATCTTGGTACAATAGTTTTTGATGGTAATACGAGTAATGCAATTCAAACATCAAAACCGATTAATTCAAATATCATTTTTAATGGTATTGGTTCGTGGACTTTACTCTCAGATTTATCTACATCACAATCTATTACACTACAATCAGGTACTGTAAACATTAATAGTTTTCAAGTTGCTACAAATTCCTTTATTGGCAATGGAACTCAAAATCGAAGTTTAATCCTTGGAAGTTCTCAGATTACTGTAAATAGTTGGTTATTTGGACAAACAACAAATCTTACTTTTGATGGATCTAAATCAAAAATTATTGTTCTAGGCGATTGGAATACAAGTTTACAACGAGGTAATTTATTGTATGGTATTTTAACAAATTCCGATAAACGTGCACTTTCATTTACTACATCTGTTACCCCATTTACTTGCGATAAAACAGGTTTAGCAAAAGGAAGAATAGCCGTTGTTGCTGCAGGAGTTGCTGCACCAGTTCAATTTATTTTGTATAAAAATGGAGTTATTTTACAAGTTAAGAAAACTTCAGCTACTTTAAGTTTTAATGTTGATTCTTTAATGTTAGACCCTTCTTTAGGAAATACCTATACTTTAGATGTAATAAAAGGTGCTACTACAATTAATCAAGGAGTTGCATATCCTGGAACTTGGCCTACGCAAATGCAAGTAGGTGTTTCTGTTGTAAAACATGTTACTTGTGCATTGGTTAGTTGCGATGCACAATTAAGTGCAGATCCAATTGGTGGAGTTGCACCATATACATACAAATGGTTATTTACTGGAAATCAAAAAACAAAAATTGCTACTGGTGTTTGTAATAATATATCGTTAGCATGCGAAGTTACGGATGCTAATAGTTGTGTTACTACTGGAACAATTAATTATTACCCTGGACAACCTGGTTATACTGGACCAAGGCAATTAGTTTTTAGTCCAGATCCCGTTGCTAACACTCCATCATGCGGCACTCAGAATAACGGAACAATTTCAATAAAAATGCAAGGAGGTTTAGGTCCTCGTCAATTTAAATTAGTTAGTGCTAGTTTAACCGACGATAGACCATATCAATCCGATAGTAATTTTGCAAATTTAAAAACCGGCGAAAAATATACCATATGGGCAAAAGATAGTGTTGGTTGCGAAATAAAAAATGCTAACGATATTACTATCGGTGCAATCCCAGAACCAATTGTAAATGCTAGTGTTGATACCACAATCTGTGCCGATTTAACAGTAAATTTAAATGCAGCAGTTGCAACAAACTGTTCGGTAATCGCTTGGTCAACATCTGGCGATGGTACTTTTTCAAGTGCTTCAATTCGAAATCCAATATATACGCCAGGAATAAATGATAAATTAACAGGAACAGTAACTCTAACTATTAAAGGTACTGGAGCTGCTGGATGTAGTCTAGTTAACGATTCAAGAATTGTATCGATAAGTCCAGTCCCAACAGTTTTTGCTGGAACCGATCAGAAAGTTTGTTTAACAGGGCTTACATATTCATTGTCATCAGCAACAGCAACTAATCAAAGTTCCGTTTCTTGGATAACAAAAGGTGATGGAACTTTTTCTAATTCTGCAATTGTTAAACCTACATATACATTTAAAACTGCCGATACTACAAGTAAATTGGCTACAGTTGTTTTATCTGTTCAAGGTAGTGGTGGTTGTTCTACAAGAATTGTTAAAGACTCACTCGATTTTACAATGGTTGTTCCTCCATTTGTGTATGCTGGTACAAATCAAAATATGTGTAAAGGCACTACATTTACAGCAAGTTCTGCATCTATTCATTATACATCTTCAATTCTTTGGACATCAACTGGAACTGGATTTTTCTCAAGTTCGTCAATCGAACAACCTATATATACGCCTAGTAATGCCGATAAATTATTACCTTCAGTTACTTTAACGGCAAAAGGAATTGCAAATAGTCCTTGTGTTGATGCTTCTGCAATAGTTAAATTAAGCTTCTTTGATCCTCCAACTATTAATGCTGGAAATGATTACTCAGTATGTTCAAATGGACCATTTACATTAACAGATCCCGCACAAACATTTTGTAGTTCATTACAATGGTCAACTTCTGGTGATGGAACATTTGATGACAAAACGAAAATTAAACCTATATATACACCAGGAACAAATGATAATACTTTAGGAAGTGTTACATTAAGTGTTACAGGTACTGGAACTGGTGGATGTTCTTCGTCTACTGTAATGGACGATATGTTATTAACTATGGTTGATAGTGCGGTTGTATCTGCAGGTTCAAACAAAACTATTTGTAAAGGTTCTACAGTTTCTGTTTTAGGAGCTACAGCTCAAAATTATAGTTCGTTACTTTGGTCGACTAGCGGAACAGGTAGTTTATCGAGTACATTTACTTTAGGTACAATTTATACTCCTAGTCCTGCTGATAAAACAGCTGGTTCTGTTATTTTAACTTTAACCGCAAAAGGTAATGCTCCTTGTCCAGATGTTCAATCTCCACTTACGGTAAACTTAACAGATCAACCTACAATAGAATTAGGTCCTGATGTTAAAGTTTGTTCTTCTGGTCCTTATACATTAACTCCAACAACAGGATCATTTTATAGTGCTTTAGCTTGGACCACCTCTGGTGATGGAGCGTATAATAATGCAACTATTTTGAAACCTATTTACACTCCTAGTACAACAGATACAACTACAAATACAGTTTTGTTGAAATTAGAGGCTACAGGAACTGGAGGTTGTGCTGCAATGAAGGTACAAGATTCTGTTACTGTTCAATTTATTGATAGTCCAATTGCAAATGCTGGACCTACACAAAGTATTTGTAAAGGTTCTCCTTTAACAATCAATGATGCTACAGCTAAGGATTATAGTTCATTGGCATGGACAACTAGCGGAACAGGTGCATTTTCTAGTCCCACTGCAATTTTAACAGATTATACTCCAAGTGTTGGAGATTTAGCATTAGCCTCTGTGAATGTTACTTTAACAGCTAAAGCCTTTAGTCCTTGCGTTGATGTAACATCAGTTAAAACAATTAATCTTCATGATCAACCTACAGCTTTTGCTGGAAACGATGTAACTTTATGCTCAAAATTACCTTATACTTTAGCTAGTTCAACAGCTACAAATTATAATACTATTTTTTGGTCAGCACCAGCACCAGCCGATGGAACTTTTGATGATGCTACTAAGCTTCATCCAATATATACTCCTGGACCTAACGATAAAACTCTTGGTTCTGTCATATTAAAAATATCTGTTACAGGTAAATTAGCCTGTGCTGCTGTTGTAAAAGAGCATTCAATGACATTAACCATGAACGATCCTCCAACAGTTTTTGCTGGTGCTGATATGGATATTTGTAAAAATAAATCAATTGATATAAGTGATGCAACAGCTACAAAATACGCATCTCTTTTATGGACTAGTTCCGGAACAGGAACATTTACAAGTCCTGCTGCATTAATAACTTCATACAATCCAAGTCCTGCTGATTTAACTGCAGGTACTGTAAATTTAACATTAAAGGCTATTGCGTTACCTTCATGTATTGATATTCAAGATTCAAAGACTGTAACACTTTATAATCCTGTTACAGCTAATTCTGGTGGAAGTAAAACAGTTTGTTATAGTACTAATTATACTTTTGTTTCAGATGCAGCAACAAATTATAATACCTTAACATGGGAGAATACAGCTGCTGATGGAACATTTAGTGATGTATCAAATTTACATCCTACATATTCATTTGGTCCAAATGACTTAATTGCTGGTTTTGCAATTTTAAATTTAAAAGCTATTGGTTTTGCAAATTGCGATCCAGTATCTAGTTCAATGACAATTACTATAGATAAAGGCCCTCAAATTGATGCTGGTGTTGATATGGAAATTTGTTACAATGGTAAAGCTACAATAAGTGGTGCATCTGGAACACCTGCTACGTATGCTTCTTTATTGTGGACTACATCTGGAAATGGAACTTTTGACGATGCTACAAAATTAAATCCTGTTTATACACCTGGTCCAGCAGATCTTGCTGCTCATACTGTTAAATTAACTTTAACCGCTTTGGGTAAAAGTGCATGTGTTAATGCTGTCGATTTTATGAACATTACAATATTAAATCAACTAACTCTTACTAGAAACGTTCCCGCTCCTGCTACAGTTAGTTGTAGTGGTGCTTGGGATGCTCAAGTTCATTTGGCAGGAGGAGGTGGAAATTCTCCTTATACATATTCATGGGATGATCCTAAAATTACAGGAAAAGATACCCTATTATATAAAGGTACCTTTGTTGCAATGGTAACAGATTCTAAAAACTGTAGTGTAACAAAAACTATAACTATAGCTGAACCACTTAAAATAGTAACGTCATTTACTCCAGGTACACAAATCAAATGTTTTGGTGATGCAACTGCAACTATAAAAGTAAATCCGATAAATGGAATTGGAGGCTATTCCTATAAATGGTCGAATGGGAATACAACACCAACTGCATCAGGATTAACTGCTGGTAAAAAATATGTTACAGTAACTGATGGAAATTTATGTTCAGTTACTGATAGTGCAATTATTACAGAACCGACTAAAGTAATATCAAGTTTTACTTCAAAATTACCCAATTGTCCCGGAGATGCTGATGGTACAATAACTGCCAATCCCAGTGGAGGAACTGTTATAGGAAATTATTCTTATTTATGGAACAACGGTAATACTACGAATAGCCTAACAGGATTATCAACAGGTTCTTTAAGTATAACTGTTACGGATGATAATTTATGTACTTTCGATACTACCTTTGTTTTGCCAGATCCACAACCACTCTCAATTGCATATGATGTAACAAATGTTAAATGTTATGGTGATTCTACAGGACAAATTATTGCACATGTATCTGGTGGTTCAAAACCATATTCGTTCTTTTGGACAGATTTAAATAACACAACAGATTCTATTTTAAAGAACTTAACAATTACTGCTGTCCAAGTTGATGTTTACGATTTTAATATGTGTGAACTTTTTGACACAGTTGTAACAGTAACTCAACCCCCTGTATTCTCTGTCGGTGTAGGCAAGCCATCTTCTTTTTTAATTTCAGCAACAACTAAAATTTCAGTTTCTTTCAAAGGTAAACACGATATGGTACAAGATGTTGGGTTCAATCTTATTGCACCTAATGGAACTATTGTCGTATTAAATACTTCTCCAAGTACTGCTGGTTCACCTAATCCTGCATGTAATGTTGGTAGAAATTTCGATGTAAATTTTACAACAGAAGCAGCTTCTACACTTGATATGTGTGCAATTCATCCTTATGGTGCTCCTGCTTGGCCAGCAGCATGGACGGACAATAACCGAATAGGTTGGCCAGAAAATCCAGCAATTAAAGGTGACTTTAAGCCTGTTACAACTTGGAATACAATTTATGGTCAAGATCCATCGAATGGAGGCTGGGCTTTAGAAATTTTAGACTGTTTCCCTCTAAAATTCGGAGAAAAATTAGATTCTTCAATTTGGGAAAATGCAACATTATCATTTACAGATAAGAATAAAAGTGGTGTTGATGAAACCATTACATTCCAAAAAAGTGGAATGAATACTCAAATTAAAAATCCAGTTGCTGCTGGTTGTGAAATAACTAAATATAAGATTCCATTAAAAATGAGCACCAGTTGTTTTGGTGTTTGTGATGCTCAAGGTATTATGAATCCAATTGGTGGTGTTTCTCCGTATTCTTATGCTTGGAGCGATCCAACCATTCCAAATCAAGATACATTAATGCTTTGTGCAGGTAATTATACTGTAACAGCAAGCGATAAAAATGGATGCACATCTATCGGTGCTGTAAATATCATTCAGCCTGGCAAAATTGTTGCAAATCTTGATTCAGTTAATAATTTATGTTATGGCAAATTAACAGGAAAAGCTTGGGCAACAATTACCAGTGGAGGTAGTAGACCATTTACATTTTTATGGAATAATGGTGCTACAGATTCTATAACAAAAAATATTGCAGGAGGTAAATACTTTATTACTACAACCGATGATAACAATTGTCATCAAGTAGATAGTATTGTTGTTCGCGATTCTTTAAAAGTATTATCAAATATTACTATAGATTCAACACTTTGTAATGTAAGTTCAGAAGGAGCAATACATATGGCGCCATTTGGAGTTAATATTAAAACACCATTTACTTATACATGGCAAAATCCACCTGGAGGAGTCGCTGCGACACTATCAAATCTTGCTTCTGGTACATATACTGTAACGGTGAAAGATGCTGCAGGATGTCAACTCGACACAATGGCAACTGTTTTTTCTCCATTACCACTCTCGTTCGCTTCATATAACATTAATATTCCTACTTGTATTGCTCGAAGTGATGCTTCAATTTCAATTAATGTAGCGGGAGGTTCTCCAGCATATTCTTATAAATGGAAAAATCCTTCATGGACAATCGATAGTACTCGAAGTAAAATTGAGGCAATTAAAGCTGGAACTTACGATTTAAGGGTAACAGATAAAAATGGTTGTTTTAAAGATACAACATTTATTGTATCAGATCCAATTGCGATGGTACCAACAATTACTGCAACTGATTCTGTAAAATGTAATGGAGATGCTTCTGGTACTGCTTCTGTCTCAGTTATTAATGGAACTGTACCATATTCTTATGTTTGGTCAACCGGAGCTGTAACTAATAGTATCTCAGGATTAATAGCAGGTATTTATAGTGTTACAATATCAGATAAATTCTCATGTACAGTTACAGATTCTAAAACAGTAAAAGAACCAAAGAGTTTATTAGTTTCTACATCAATTAAAGATTCTGTGACTTGTAATGGAACTTCTACAGCCAATTTTAAAGTGTCGACTTTAGGTGGTTCAAAACCATATAGCTTTATATGGAATAATGGAGTTACTGATTCTTTAGTTTCATTAGTAAAAGCAGGAAATTATACTGTAACAGTAACTGATGTTAATAATTGTATTAATAATGCATCGGTAATAATTACCGATCCTACAAAAGTTTCAGCAGTAATAACTTTCGATTCTACAAAATGTACAGCAAGTTCCGATGGTGCATTGTATGTTGCACCTAACGAGTCAAATATTAAGGCTCCGTTTACGTACAAATGGCAAACTGGAGGTACGAATTCTTCGTTAACAAATATCGTTTCTGGTACATATACTGTAACCGTTTTTGATAAAAAAAGTTGTGAACTTGATACTTTTGGAGTTGTACCAGCACCAAAACCATTAAAATTCTCGAACATTACTATTTCAATACCTACATGTCAATTAAGATCTGATGCTTCGATAGCATTAACCGTTTCTGGAGGAACTCCTTCATTTACGTATAAATGGACAAATGCATCTTGGACTGTTGATAGCACAAGAGATAAACTAGAAGCAATAAAAGCGGGGAAATACGATTTACATGTAACAGACAAATATGGTTGTTTTAAAGATACAAGCTTTATAATTTCCGATCCATTAACTATAGTGCCTACAATTACTGCTACAGATTCTGTAAAATGTAATGGTGATGCTAATGGAACAGCATCAGTTTCGGTAGTAAACGGTATTAGTCCATATACTTATTTATGGTCTACAGGTTCAATAGTTAACAATGTTTCTGGATTGAGTCCAGGTATTTATTCTTTAACGGTTTATGATAAAACCTTATGTAGTAGTTCGGTTTCTTTTACTGTTAAACAACCACAATCATTAGTTTTAACAACATTAATTATCGATTCTGTAACTTGTGCTGGAATGTCGGATGCTCAATTTAAAGTTTCAACAATTGGTGGTTCTAAGCCTTATTCATTTAGTTGGGATAATGGTTCAGCCGATTCGCTTGTTTTTGGTGCAGATTCAGGTTTTTATAATGTTGTAGTAACAGACATAAACAATTGCTCTGCAACAGCAACAGTTCAAATAACAGAGCCGCCTATATTAAATATTGTTTCAAAAACACAGATTCCATCAGAATGTGCAACTCAAACGGGAAGTGCAGCAATAGTAATAAAAGGCGGATCAAAAAACTACAAATATTTATGGTCTAATGGTAAAACACAAAGTAGTATAACTAATGTATTTGCTGGAGATTATACCGTTACTGTTACAGACAAATATAATTGTGAACTAAGTACTTCGATAAAAATTAAAGATACAACCTCACTTTCAATTGTTGTTCATCCTATTCAACAATCGGTAAGTTGTAAAGGTAGAAACGATGGTAGTGGATATGTTGAGTTTAAAGGTGGAAAAGCTCCATATTCAATTACTTGGTCAGATGCTTCTACGAACGATACAATTACAAAACTAATTGCAGGGACTTATAGTGTTAATGTTACCGATGGTTTCACCTGTCAACAAAATGCAAACTTAGTTATCGATGAATCTAACATACTCGCTGCGGTTATGGATTCTATAAAAGATATATCATGTTATACAAATAATAATGGTTTATTACGTGTTTTAGCAAGTGGTGGTGCTGCAAGTGGTGGTTATACATATAAATGGAATAATGCTGCTATAACTGCTACAATCTCAGGATTAACACCTGTTAAATATACAGTACAAGTCTCTGATACATCAAAATGTTTAGTATCGGTATCACATACATTAATTAAAGAAGTATTTAATGCAACGTTTGTTGGTACTAAAGATGTTAAATGCGATAATACTTGTTCTGGTAGTTCAATTTTTTCTGCAAATAAAAGTACTGGTACTGCTCCATTTGTTTATTCGTGGGAAAGTGGAGAGACTGATTCTTCTGCTAAAGCTCTGTGCTTAGGAACAAATACCGTAATTGTAACTGATAAAAATGGTTGCTCATATACCGATAGTGTTGTTATTAATGATTTAGTAAGTCCATTAACAATTTCTGTAGATACTGCTTTTACACCTTGTGGACAATCTAAAGGTAAAGCAATTGCTCATGTTTTAGGTGGAGTTAAAAATTATACATTTAAATGGTCAAACGGTGTTACTGATAGTTCAAATTTAGCTATTCCAGTAAATATTTATGATTTAACTGTAACAGATGCTAATGGATGTATGATTAATACTTCTGTGTCAATTGAAGATACTTCTCATTTACCATTTGCTACTAAAATTGTAAAAAATGAATCATGTTTACCTTGTTCAGGAATAGCTTCAGTATATAACACAAATATTCCAAATGCTCCAGGTTTTTCATATAAATGGTCAACAGGTACTATAAACGACACTCTTTATAATGCTTGTTTAGGCTTACAAACAGTAAGAGTTACAAGAACTTTAGATGGATGTATAAATACATTTAGAGATACCGTTAAAAAAGATAAAGGATTAGTCATTTCAATGAATATTTTAAAAAATCATATCTGTTTAAATACAAATGATGCTTCGGCTTATATCTCATATAAAGATAATTCAGGCCTTGTTAAATTTAAATGGTCAAATGGCTCAACTGATTCATCGATAACGAAAGTTGGTTCTGGCAAATATACTGTTACCGTTAATGATGATTTATGTACATTGGTTGATTCTATTACATTTGTTGATCCAATTAAATATTCAATTACATCAACTACGGTTTCTTGTTTTAATGGTTCGGATGGATCTGCTACTTTTAAAGTATTGAATGCTTTAATTCCAGATTCAATAATATGGAATGATAGAAAAGTTAATCCTCAAAAAACGGCAAAAGCAATTAACTTACCATTTAAAATGTACACAGCTTCTGTATATTACAATAATAGTTGTGTATTAAAAGATTCTATACAAGTAAATCAAAACTCTCAATTAAAGGTTACTTGGAATGTTACGAACACTGTTTGTAATAGTTCAATAGGTAAGATAATTGCAAAAGGTACTGGTGGAGTTGCATTTGCCGATAGTGTAATTAATTATAAATATAAATACAGCTGGCATTCTTTAGGAATGGATTCAATTAAACTTCCACAATATAATAATGATACAATTTCTGGTTTAGCAGTTGATTATTATGTATTGAAAGTTGAGGATTCATTAAAATGTCCTTTTACAAGTACTCCAATATTATTAACCGATAATGGAGATATAACTTCAAGTGTTGATTCTATAAGATTCCCAACTTGTCCAACAATAAATAATGGGTATTATAGAATTAAACCAACCAGTGTAAATCCAACATTTAACTATGCATTTTGGAAATATAATACAACGATTACCGATTCTGTAGGAGCATGGTGGAAACCAAATTCACAAACTGCAACGATGGGTATTGCAGACAGTTTAACACCTGGCTCATATAAGGTTTATATAACAAATAATCCATCTAAGAATTGCAAACAAGTTGTATTGTTCACAATTGGAACAAATTATTTAACAGCTTCTGTAACTAAAAAAGATGTTACCTGCCCACTTCAACCGAATGGATTAGCGGTTGTAACTGCAAGTAAAGGATTGCCTTATTTACATGAACCTCATTATCGCTACAAATGGTCAACTGGATCTACAAATGATTCAATTACTGGCTTAATTGCAAAAACATATACTGTAACGGTGACTGATTCAATTAGCTGTCCAGTAGTAAGAAATATAACAATCAATAATCCAGTATTTATGACTGTATCTTTACCTTCAGATACTGTTCAAACAACATGTTATGGTCCTACTGCTGCTACAATAACAGCCGTTGTTGCTGGTGGTCAAAATCCGTATAAATATACCTGGGATGGCGCAACTTCTGGTGCATCTTTAAATGCTGGTACTTCTGGCTGGCATTATATTACTGTTAATGATACTGGTTGCTTTGTTGCAAAAGATTCAATATTAATTGAACAAAAAGGACATCTTAAAATGACAAGTATTGATACCGCAAGAACATTGTGTGGTCAATCTATTGGAAAAATAACGTTACATGTCGATGGTACATCAACTCCAATTAAATATGCATGGAATAATGGAGCTACCGATTCTATTATATCAAGTCTAGTTGTAGATTATTATAGCTATACAGTTACCGATGCTCAAAATTGTACACTTACCGATACTGTTAAACTTGAAGATAGTTCTACTGTGCAATTTAAAATACATAAATTATCGGATGTACATTGTGCTGGAAAAGCAATTGGAGCTGCTTATGCTGCAGACACTATTGGAGGAACAAAACCATATAAAACAATAGCTTGGGAAAACGAAAGCTTTACTTATAACACCGATAATAGATGGAAAGCTGATACATTGCGTGCTGGAATTGTTGAAGTTAGAGTAATTGATTCTAAAGGTTGTACTGGTTTAGATCGTGTGAGAATATTAGTTGATAGTGTTTTATCTTTAACATTCTCAAACATAGTTCAAGATGTAAGTTGTCCAGCGTCACCTTTAAATACTGGTCATATTCAAGCGGATGTTAAATTTGGAAAGCCTTTATATTCGTATAAATGGAATCCAGCTGCAGCTGCAGATACAAATATCTTATATAATTTAGCTCCTGGAACATATACTGTTACTGTAACTGATCAAAATGCTTGTGAAGTTACTAATTCAGTTGTTATTAAAAAGGCTCCTTTACTTGTTGATTCTGTAAAACAAACCGACGCAATATGTTTTGGATTATCAAATGGTACTATGCAAGTTGCTCCGAAAGATGGTTTAGGAAAGGCAGCTACTTACAATTGGTCAAATGGTAGTTCTACTCCTAAAGTAACAGGCTTAGCTATAGGTAAATATTTTGTTACTATAACTGAAGCAACTAATGGATGTATCGCAGTTGATTCCTTTGTTATTGCTCAACCTAATAAATTTAATGCAACATATACAACATTAAAGAAAACTACTTGTAAAGATTCTACTGGTATTGTGAAAGCTACTGTTATTGGAGGAACTAAACCTTATTCATATGTTTGGAAAGGTATGGTTAAACCTGATACATTATCGAAAGCAGATACTCTTGTTAATTTCTGGACAAATTACTTCCAAATATTTGTAACAGACGCAAATACATGTTCTTTTATCGATACAATGAGAACAACAGATACTTCATTACTTTCTCTTAAACAAGTGAAAAATACTCCAGTAAGTTGCCATGGACAAAATGACGGTTATCTATCTGTTGAAGCAAAAGATGGATTTGGTAAGTATACATATAAATGGGTTCACGATGTAACGATACTTGATTCTATAGCTAAAAATGTAAAAGCAGGTTCTTATACTGTTCGTGTAACTGATGATAGCTTATGTTGGAGAGATTATACAGATATCGTTCTAGAACCCGATACTTTAGTTATGACATTCCCGTATCCTTCAGTTATTACTTGTTTTGGAGGTACAGATACTGTTGTCGCTCATATAGTTGGTGGAAATGGTGGAAATAATGTTTCATGGAAAAAAGGTTTAATAGCTTTAAGTTCTACAGATACTATAATTCCGAATGCCACAATAGGTACATATCATGTTTCTGTTAGTGATAAATATGGATGTAAAGCCGATAGTTCAATAATAATTACTCAAGCAAATAAAATTGAAATAGATAGTCTTATTGTAAATGCAGGATGTGGTACTTTTGCAAATTCAGGAACAGCTAAAATTACATTGATTAAATCGGACTATATGCCAGCTACTTTTAAATGGTGGGATGGATTAACCGACTCTTTACATACAACTTTGGCTAAAGGAACTTATAATGTAAGTATTACAGATGCTAAAAATTGTACTATAGTTTTACCAATCAAAGTTAATTCGGATGAATTTGATTCTATTGCAACAGATACTGTTTTAAGAGCAAAATGTAACTATAATTCTCCAACGGGAATATTCCTTTCAAAAGCTTATGGAAGTGTTAAACCATATTCTTGGCAATGGAGTAGAAGTGTTACAGATAAATCAGATAGTTTAAAGAAAGTATTACCAGGAACCTATTTTGTAACAGTTACTGGTAAAACAGGATGTTATATTTCTGATACACTTGTAATGAGACCAATGGTAGATATCGACGCTGTAATTACTTCAAAAGGTGGTACTGTTGCATCTTCAATACAATTCTGTAAAAACGATTCAACAACACTTATTGGTTCAGTTATTAAAAAATCAATAAATTTCCCTGCAGCTAAACCACCAATGAACGAACGTTTTATCTGGGGAGTTAAAGATGGTAGTACCGATGAATTATTAGCTACAATGAGTAATAATATAGGCAAAGAAATAAGCGTTAAACCTTATCAACCTACTACATATCAAATGTGGTATTCTATATATGGATGTTCTGCACCAGTACGCGAAGTTTTATTAACATATCACGATACAATTGGTTTACATGTTGGAATAGTAAAAGATGGTGAAATATTACACGATACCACAACAATAGTAAAAGGCTATAAAATTCAGTTAAAACCCGAAAACGATCCATGGTTTATTACTAAAGATCCATTAAAACCTGGATTTATGGAATATAAATGGAATTCGTACGATACAACAATGAAAGTTGACGGAATTGTCCATAATCAAATAATTGATTCGATATATTATCAAACAAATCAAACTTTTGGATTAGATGTTTCTCCAGCTAAGTCAACTTGGTATGTAGTAATAGGTAAAACAAACTATGGATGTTACGAAAGAGATTCTGTTAGAATAACTGTTCAACCAGGATTTAATATTCCATCGGGAATTTCACCAAATGGTGATGGTATAAATGATAAATGGAATTTACCATATCTTAAACAATTCCCAGATTCGAGAGTTACTATCTTTAACCGATGGGGTATAATTGTTTGGGAAAAATCAAGAGAATATAATACTGAACCATTCGAAGGTAAAAATAAAGATGGAAAAGAATTACCTTTGGGAACATATTATTATTTAATTGAGTTCAATGATGGTGGTGTAACACCTGCAAGAGCTGGTTCTTTAACTATTGTTAGATAAAAGGATGATGAATATTATGAAGTTTATAAAATACATTTCGGCTTTCTTATTATTGACATCGTCATTTTATTGTTCTGCACAACAAACACCAATGTATTCACAATACATGTTTAATGATTTTGTTATTAATCCTGCAGTTGCTTCTGTGTACGATTATTATCAAATTAGAACAACGAATAGATTTCAATGGTTAGGAATAAAAGATGCTCCAATTACTAATATATTAAGCGTTTATGGTCCTAATAAAACGGGTCCATGGGGTCTTGGATGTACTGTTTATTCCGATAATCAAGGTCCAACAGGGAAAACAGGAGCTTATGCATCGTATGGCTATTATATTAAATTATTAAAGGATTTAAAGTTATCGTTTGGATTGTCTGTAGGTTTAACTCAATTTAAAATTGATGAAACCAAAATTAGATTCGAAAATACAGAATTAGGTCTTTCTCAGAATAAATACACCTATTGGAATCCCGATGCAACTGCTGGTATTTATTTATTTAGTTCAAAATTCTTTGCCGGTTTTTCAGCCGATCAACTATTCCAAAATAAACTTGCAATTAGTTACGATAACGTATCTCCTAGAATAGATTCGATAAATAGATTAAAAAGTCATTTTACTGTTGTTGTAGGTGGTAAATTTAGTTTAAATAAAGAGTATGAAATTGAACCTACTGTTTTATTTAGAGCAACTGGTCAATCTGCACCTCAGTTAGAAACATCGGCTCGTTTAATTTATCGTAAAACAGTTTGGATTGGTTCATCTTTTAGAACGAGTGACGCTGTTTCAGTCATTTTAGGATATACTTATAAAGAGAAAATTTATCTTGGTTATTCTTACGATATAACGTATTCTCGTTTGAAAATTGCAGCTGGTGGTACTCACGAAATTATGGTTGGTGCAAGATTTAACAAAATTAGAAATTCAAGTAGTCGACGTCGATAATTCTTGAAAAGCTAACAAATTACCAATGAAAAACATCATTTTTTTAGTTTTAATTATTAGCTTGTTTTCTTGTCATAAAGCTGAAGTTTCGTATAAGAAAATTATTCCTGAACAAGAAATGAAAGTTTTAATTATTGATTTGCATTTAGCTGATGGTGTAATTAAAAGTCATATAAATAGAAAGAAACCAATTTTTGTAAGAAAGATTTTTTACGATTCGCTTTTTGCAAAACATAAGGTGACAGAACGACAATTTTTATGGAATTTGATTCATTATTCTGAACAAAAGAAAATTTGCGAAATATATGAAAAAGCTATTTCCGAATTAACTGTTCGTAAAGCGACTATCGAACAAAAAATTTTAAGAGAAAATGAAAAAAAAGGGCAATAATAATATCAATATTTTTTTATGTAAATCGATACTACTTTTTATTGTATTGCTTTTGAGTGAACTGAATTTTGCTCAAGATTCGACTATGCAATTAGTTGCATTTAGACGAGGACGTACGTTCAATTTTACTGTTAACAGTCAGATTTCTGTGAAACATTTCGTTATTGGTGAAACTTACGAACGTAAAACCAAAGGGAAAATAACCAAAATTACTGATTCTACAATTACAATTTATAGTCTAATAAACAATAAGAGTACAACGGTACCAATTAGTTCTATTTATCGCTTTAGTAGAGCTAATAATAGCATTTTGCGTTGGGCTGGATTTATTTCTTTAGGTTCTACAATTATTGTTGCTGGTTTAGAAGGAACAGGTAATGGCTATATTAATCCCCAAGAAGGAACAAAAACTAATGGTAATTTAAAATATTTTGAAATACCGGCTATAATAGGATTGGCATTTACCTATTATGTAATTTACCCTGGATTGATAGGTGAAATTTGTAAGAAACATTTTGTTCAATATGGCTGGCAGCTTCATGCTGAAAAGGTTAAACGATTCAAACCTATTTATTCTAGCTTTACTCATTAAAATTTCAATTTGATTTTGCGTTTAAAATTGTTATCTTTACAACAAAGGATAATAAAATCAAATGAGAATAGTTTCTGCACAATATATTTTTGATGGAAAAGATGCTTTTCTAAAAAACGCTATCATCAAAATTGATGATGATGGTACTATTATAGATTTAATTGATACAAAAGGTAAACTTGAAGAATCCGAAGGTATTGAGTTTTATAATGGAATTATAACTCCAGGATTTATAAATGCACATTGCCATTTAGAATTATCTCATATGAAAGGTGCTGTTCCTCAAAAACAAGGTTTAGCCGCATTTATTAAAAACATTATTGCTCATCGTGGTTCTTCTGATGAACGTATTCATCCTGAAATAGAGCAAGCTATAGCCGAAATGAAACTTCAAGGAATTGTTGCTGTTGGCGATGTTTCTAATAGAGAAGTTACATTCGAACATAAATTAAAATCAGATTTATATTTTTATACTTTCCTTGAATGCTATGGTGTAGAAGAACCTGCCGATAAAATGTCGCTCGAAATTGCTAATGGATTATATGAAAAATGGAAATCTAGAATACCTTTATCATTAGTTCCGCATGCATCCTATTCTTGTTCGCCTTTATTATTGGGAAAAATCCAAATAAGCCATGAAAAAAGAGACGGTATTTATTCAATACATAATCAAGAATGTGCTTCAGAAAACGATTTGTTCCTTAAAAAATCTGGAAGTTTACGAGAAGGTTTAACTAAAATGGGTATGAACCTCGAGTCGCTCGAGTATGTTGAGCTAAATTCGGTTCGTACTATATCAAAATATTTTCCACATACTCGAAATAAAATTCTCATTCATAATACATTTACTAGCGAAGAAGATATAAAATTTTTATTCGAAGGTTTTGATGAAGAAACATTATTTTGGTGTTTATGTCCTAACTCGAATCTCTATATTGAAGATAGTTTGCCTAATATTAAAATGTTTTCAAAGTTACATTTACAATGTGTAATTGGTACCGATAGTTATAGTTCTAATACCGAATTATCGATAATAGAAGAACTTAAAATTATATCTAAACATTTCGAAAAGATTCCATTAATCGAAACTTTGAAATGGGCATGTTTTAATGGCGCAAAAGCTCTTTCTATTACCGAACGATATGGAAGTATTGAAGCTGGCAAAAAGCCTGGCTTAAACCTTATTTACGACCTCGATTTAAGTTCATTACGACTGTTACCAGAATCGAGAGTTAAAGTACTAGTATAAATTCTTCCTTAAAGTTTTAAATAATACCTTTGCAGTTAAATGGAAAGGGATATTTATAGCAATATATATAAGCTTTACATTATCAAAATAGCCAAATGGTTTATGTTGATAATGCCTATCATTGCTTTGTTTTACAATCATCATGGATTAAACGATTTTCAGATGTTGGTTGTACAAGCAACCTATTCGCTAAGTATTGTTGTCTTCGAAATACCTTCGGGTTATATTGCCGATTTATGGGGAAGAAAAAATACTCTAATATTCGGAACAATATGTGGTTCTTTAGGTTATGTAATATATTCTTGTACGAGCAATTTTTGGGGATTTCTTGCAGCAGAATTAATTTTAGGTATTGGCGAAAGTTTTGTATCGGGAGCCGATTCAGCAATGCTTTACGATAGTTTGGCACATCTTCGATCAACAGAAAAATATTTAAAACTAGAAGGTAGAATAACTGCTGTTGGAAGTTTTGCTGAAACAATTGCTTCTTCAATTGGAGGTGCATTGGCTATCTTTGCTGGGTTACGTGCCCCGTTTATTGTACAAGCTATTGTTGCATCTATTGGAATCCCAGCTGCATGTACATTGTTCGAACCAAATAGAAAAATGATTTCTGAAAAGGCTTCCTTAAAACATGTATTTTCTATATTCCATAAATCGTTATTCCAAGATTTAAGACTTAGTAGTGCATTGGTTTTATCATCGATTGCTGGATGCGCAACATTAACAATGGCCTGGGTTGCTCAACTTATATTCGTTCATAATCATTTAACAGAAACCAATACTACAATTCTTTGGGTAAGTCTGAATTTATGTGTTGCAATTATTTCAATGTTCGCAGCACATATTCATGGAATTGTTGGTTCTAAAGCTGTATTTTGGGCTATAATAATTTCACTTCCATGTGCTTATTTGGCCATTCCATTGCAATCTAATTTTACAATTGTGATAGGAATTCTGTTCTTATTTTATATTATTCGAGGATTAGCAACTCCTATACTTAAGGAACAAGTAAATACCCGTTGTACGTCTGATGTTCGAGCAACTGTACTATCAATTCGAAGTCTATTAATTCGACTTTTATTCTCTGCTGCAGGACCTGCTATTGGTTGGGTTGCAGTTAAGCAAAACTTTAATTTTGCATTACTGTCTTATGGAATAGTTTTAATAATTGCTCTTACTAGTGCGGCCTTCTTTTTTATTCGTTTCGATATTTTGAAACCAAAAAATCGGTAAATAATGACTTCAAATTGTCATTATTTAAAATAATATTGTAGTTTTACATAAGGTTGATGCTTTCTTAATGTTTTTATAATAAAAGAGTTCGAGCTTTTTATTTAATGAGGAGGCAATTTGTAAAGGATTCTTTTGGATTGGCGTAATAATTGTATCTTTACTCGATTTTTAACTAAAAACATTTTCAAATGAGAAAACGTTTAGCCTTAGTGGTAGGTAGTATTTTGCTTAGCTTCTTAAGCAGTTTAGCTAGTCCTACAGAAAATATTCTCGGAGCAATACGCAACGGGAATGCCGATAGACTATCAGAGTATTTTGATAGTAATGTCGATTTAAAAATCGTTGATAAAGAAAATATTTACAGCAAATCGCAGGCAACTATTTTAGTTAAAGAATTCTTTACTTCAAACAAAATTTCTGCAATAGAATTAAATCACGAAGGTGGTCCCGATACTGCCCATTTTGCAATATGCAATTTAACGACGAATCAAGGTAAATACCGCGTTTATTTCCTTTTCAAAAACATTAACGGAAAATATTACATTCAAAAATTTCGGATAGAAAAAGATGGACAATAATAAACTTATTGACGAATTAATTTCACTCGCACTTCGCGAAGATATAGGCGATGGCGATCATACAACACTTTCGTGTATTCCAACAACATTACAAGGTAAGGCTCAATTAATAGTAAAACAAGATGGCGTTTTATGCGGCGTTGAAGTTGCAAAACGTGTTTTCGAAATGTTTGACCCATCTTTGAAAATAACTGTTTTTATTCAAGATGGTAGTGAGGTTAAAAAAGGAGATATTGCCTTTATTGTAGAAGGACCTTCTGTTTCAATTCTTCAATGTGAGCGTTTGACATTAAATTTTATGCAACGACTTAGTGGAGTTGCAACGCAAACAAAACTGTATGTCGATTTACTTAAAGGCACAAACACAAAAATTCTTGATACTCGAAAAACTACTCCAGGCATGCGCTTACTTGAGAAATATGCGGTAAAAATGGGTGGAGGAGAAAATCATCGAATTGGCCTTTACGACATGATACTTATTAAAGATAATCATATCGATTTTGCAGGTGGAGTTGTTGCTGCACTTGATAAAACAAACGCTTATTTGAAAGAAAAATCTAAAGATTTAAAGATTGTTATCGAAGCCCGTACAATGGATGATATTTCCAAAATAATAGCTTATGGTGGAGTCTTTAGAATTTTAATAGATAATTTCACTCCAGAACAAACCAAAGATGCGATTAAACTTATTGATGGTAAATGTAAAACAGAATCATCGGGAGGAATTACATTCGAAACGATTAGAGCATATGCCGAAGCTGGCGTAGATTATATTTCTGTTGGAGCATTAACCCATCAAATTCGTAGTTTAGATATGAGTTTAAAAGCTGTAAAATAATATGGTGACACGTAGAGACGTAGTATTTTACGTCTCTAACAAATCATTTTACCTTTAAATCTAAAACGCCGCCATCAACAAATCGATATTCTTATATGGTATATCGTAAAATTTACTGATATAATAATTAGTTAACATTCCATTAAAAGTATACACTCCTTGACGTAAGGTAAAGTTGCTTTTTAAATAAGGATTTATTCCACCAGTTTTCCCAATATCAAACAACATTGGTGCAAAGATATTGCTCAGTGCTATCGACGATGTTCTTGCTACACGAGCTGGAATATTTGGCACACAATAATGGGTAATTCCATATTTCAAAAATGTTGGATTTTTGTGCGTTGTGCATCGCGAAGTTTCGAAACATCCACCTTGGTCAATACTTAAGTCAACGATAATGGTTCCGGGTTTCATATTTCGAACCATATCTTCGGTAATATAAAATGCATTTTCGGCTTCGTTAATTGGTATGGTTCCAATTACGACTTCGGCACCGGTTAATGCTTTTTGTAGAACAGGTGGGTGATAGGTTGAGGTAAAAATTCGTTGACCAAGATTTCGTTGAATATCGACAAGTCTTTGTAAGTTGCTATCGAATATTTTAACTGTTGCTCCTAAACCTAATGCGGTTCGCGCAGCAAATTCTCCAGCAGTATTGGCTCCCAGAATTACAACTTCGGCAGGTGATATTCCTGTAACTCCACCTAACATAATTCCTTTACCATTGTTGGCATTGCTCATGTATTCGGCTGCAATCATAATTGAAATACTTCCTGCAATTTCGCACATTGAGCTAACCACTGGGTAACTTCCCATCAAATCGCGAATGTATTCAAAACCGATTGAAATAACTTTTTTGGCTAATAATGCTTTAAGCGTAGATTCTGCTTCGTGGTTAATATTAAACGATGAAATTACCGTTTGCCTTTCTCTTAAATATTCTATTTCGCTTAACGTGAAAGGACCAACTTTTAAGATAATGTCGGCAGCATAAACCGATTGTTTGTCTTCGCACAAAGTTGCACCAGCATCTAAATATTTTTCGTTCTGAAAACTAGCTTCTTTACCTGCATCGCGTTCGTAAAGTATGGTGTATCCGTTGTTTACTAAAAGTTCGACTGCTTGTGGAGTTAGAGCAACGCGACTTTCGTTTTCATCATCCTCTTTGGGAATTCCAATGGTCAGACATTTTCTTTGGCTTGAAACTTCGAGCATTTCTTCTTGAGGAAGAAAACCCGCTTTGCCCATTGTAAAAGGATTAGATATCTGTACCATAGCTTCGTAAGAGTTTAAGCAAATATAAAAAAAATGACGTACATTGTCTGCCATTTTACTAAAAAGACTTTTGAGCGATGAACTTGGCAGAATGTTATGCTATTTTAAGAATCGAAAAAACCTACGACGAAAAGTTAATTAAAACCGCTTATCGATTGTTGGCAAAGGAAATTCATCCCGATTTGAATCCCTCTGTCGATACTACAGAGCAGTTTCGATTGGTAAAAGAAGCATACGATACCTTGTTGTTATTCTTAGAATTTCGCAAAAATCATGGATCTAACATTGGACAAATGATTATTGATGAAGAAAATAAAGATGATGCCGACATTATGGAACGAGTGGAAAAAGCTCGTAAAAAGAAGCAAGAAGCTCGCGAACGCGAAGAAGCTTTGATACATAAAATCTATAAAACATACACACGTTCTTGGCGAATATATTTTGCAGCATTTTTGCTTTTAATTGGAATTCCAACGGCTATTTTACTTGCTTACGATTTTAAAACACAAGGCGATATTTCGTTATTCAAGATTGCCTCGACAGCTGTTTCGAATAAAGATAAAGTTTACGAAGATTTATATATTCAACTTAACGATGGAACTTCTATTCCTGTAACAGCCGAGCTATTTGTAAATTGTAAAAAAGGTAAGCCAATTCTTGTTGAACGTGGACATTTTTTTGGCGAAATAAAGGCACTTTACGAAATTAAAGGGCAAGCATTTATTCCCTACGAACCTATTTCGTTTTTTAACGATGCGTGGTTGTTTTTAATGGTTTTATTAATCTTACCATTGTTTAGCTTTTTACTGATGAAACCAACATTTACCTTCGTTTTTTTCTTTGTTCATTATAATATGTTTCTGCAGCCTTTAATTATTGCGTATTTGCTGCTTGGCGATGCTAGAATTGTGTATTTGTGGAAGGTGTTGATGCGATAGAACGTTTGAAATTTTGATTGTAGAGACAAGGCATTGCCTTGTCTCTACAAAAAATAAAAAATCATCACGCAACATTTCCCCGTAATCAATAGTCTACTAACTATTGAAATACAAAGCAAATGAACCGCAGTTATAACATATTCTTATTCCTAGCCCTTTTTATACATGTACATTCATTTGCAAGCAATAAAGCATATTCGGGAACGGTTATCGATACCCGTTCGAAATTGCCGATTTCCGGAGTTGCGGTTTCGTTTAGCGACACCACCATATTTACCGATAATAATGGCTATTTTCGTTATATAGATGTAAATCCAACCGAGGCGAAATTCGCTTTACAACATATTACACAGGTTGAGGTTTTTGCTTTGCAAGGTCAACAAATAGGTAGTTTTACAAGCCTCGAAAGTGCGAGTTTGTTTGTTAAAAATCTTCCATTTTCGTATTATGTTTTAGTACTGCACGACGATTTAGGCAAAGTACAATCGATTCGATGCACGCCCAATTCCATAACTAAAACATTTCCCAAGATTATTGCTCCACAACTAAAGCAATCGACTTTAAAATCGCAAATTGTCGACGAATTGAGTTTTTCGAAACTTGGATATTTCGATCAACAATGGGCTTTGCGTGCCGATTCGACCTACGAATTGGTTGCAACGCATTACGATTCGCTTTTTTATTTTCATAGTCTTGTTTCGAAAGATGCTTTCGACTTGTTAAAGGGTTTACCATTATTGCCAAAACAAAGTCAAATTGGTTCGATAAAGCTTATTTATTCGCTCGATAATGATTCGTTGTATTATGTCAATTCGGTGCGATTTACCTATCATTACAATTTTGTAACCTATGTTTTGGGATATACTGGAACGGTAAATACTTTCGACTATTCACAATATACCGATAGTCCCGATAGAAAATATATATTGTCGTCGTTAAATTATTATGAATCGTCGAATACCTGGGGTTTGGAGTTTTTCCCCGGCGATATGGTGTCGTGTGCATTAGTCGAGAAAATGTATAACGCAGTAACATCGTCGGCATTCTTTGGCGATAGTTTAAAATTGGTAACCAATGCCAAACGTTTTGAAAGCTGTGCTGCAGTTCCACAAATTTCGCAAGAAGAAATAAATGGAACGCAAGTATATCAATCGCTTAATGTTGGCGAAGGTTTTGGCTATTTAAAAAAAGTGAAAACAAGTCTTATGGGTTCGACTTATATTGGACATCACGATATAATTGTTCTCGATAGTGTTCCGCTCGATATAACACCAGTTTCGGGAATTATTACAGCACAATTTCAAACGCCATTATGTCATATAAATGTTTTAAGTCATAATAGAGGAACGCCCAATATGGCATTGCGAAATGTTTTGACCGATGCAAAAATAACAGCGCTCGAAAATCAATTAGTATATCTTAAAGTCGATCAAGATTCGTTTATTATTAGAACGGCAAGTATAGCTGAGGCAACAGTTTATTGGAACACTCACGATCCATCGATAGCTATTACTCTAACATCCGATACAGCAACAAAAGGATTGGTCGAATTTACATCGGCAGGAGTAAAAGATTTGGTGCGAATAGGCGGTAAAGCCAGTAATTTTGCAGAACTCAGTAAAGTAAAATGTTATTATTCGGGATTAAGTGCAATTCCATTGCCCGAAGGAGGTTTTGCAATTCCTTTTAGTTACTATGCTCAGCATCTTAAGAAAAATAAAATAGATTCGGTAATAAATGCAACCCTTGCCGATCCATTATTTGCTACCGATGTTGCTTATCGTCAAGCAAAATTATTAAACATTCAAAAATTAATTAAAGCTGCACCAATCGACACCAATCTGTTGAAATTGGTGAAAGATAAAATAATCGGTTTTGGTTCGACAAATGGATATTATCGTTTTCGGTCGTCAACAAATACCGAAGATGTTGAAGGTTTTAATGGTGCTGGTTTATACGATTCTTATTCGGGCTCGTTATTAGATCCAAATAAAAAGATTGATGTTGCAATTAAAAAAGTATGGGCTAGTTTGTGGAATTTTAATGCTTTCGAAGAACGAGAATATTATAAAATTAATCATATTTCGGTACAAATGGCAATACTTGTGCATCGTTCGTTTCCAAACGAAGAAGCTAATGGTGTTGTAATTTCAAAAATAATTTACGATCGTCCCGATATTCAATATTCGGGAGTAACCATAAATGCTCAATATGGTGAAACTAGTATTACAAATCCCGATGGAAATTACACGCCCGAACAAATTATTTGTTACACCTTTAGCCTCGATCCAGCCTCGAAATATACAATCGATTACATGGGAAAATCGAATATGCCAGGCAAAGAAGATAGCACCGTTCTAACCAATGCAGAAATAACATTATTAACCGATATTAGCCTCGATATTCAATATCATTATATGATTTTAATGAATAAACTTGTTACTATGGACATTGAATTTAAAATTGATATTGTAAATGGCGAAAGAAAGCTGTTTATAAAGCAGGCTCGGTTGTATTAAGGAAATTCAGTATTTTAATATTACCCCAAACCTCTAAAGGGGCTTTTGTTTCTGTTTTCAGAGTTATAGCTATTTGAACGACGTTGTTTTTTTATATCACGCAAAGTCCCCTTTAGGGGATTTAGGGGATTAAATCTTAAATTCCTTACTCAATCACCACCACAACCGGACAATGATCTGAATGTACAACCGATTGTAAAATGCGAGCATCTTTCAATCTGCTTTTCATTTCGGTACTTACCATATTATAATCGATACGCCATCCCATATTTCTTGGACGAGCACCAGCACGGTAACTCCACCACGAATATTGGTCGGCTTCTTGATTGTAAACGCGGAAACTATCGATAAATCCCGAAGCAATAAATCTGTCTACCCATTCGCGTTCTTGTGGTAAAAAGCCCGAAACTCCTTGTTGACGTTCGGGATGATTAATGTCTATTGGTTTATGGCAAATATTATAATCGCCCGATACGATAAGGTTTGGTTGTTTTTTGCGGTATTCGTTACAGAATTTTAGAACATGTTCCAAATAATCTTCTTTAACCGTTTGGCGAATATCGCCAGTAGTGCCCGATGGGAAATAAGAATCGATAAGCGAAAAATCGTCGAATTCTAATAGTAGGAATCTACCTTCGCTATCGAATCGTTCTATGCCAATTCCTTTTATTACATTCTTCGGTTTAATTTTAGTAAAAACTGCAACTCCACTATAACCTTTCTTTTCGGCAGCATGCCAATAAATACTATATCCCAATTGTTCTATAGCCGATGTATCAACTTGGCTATGTTCTGCCTTCGTTTCTTGAATACAAATAATGTCGGGATTTTCGGTAGTTAACCATTCTATAAATCCATGACCAATAGCTGCTCTTATGCCGTTTAAGTTGTATGAAATGATTTTTGTCATAATCGTTTATTTTTCTTGCAATGTAATAAAATATTGTTTGTTTCGTCGCCTTACGTTATCGAACACTTACAAATGAGTTGGACATTTCATTGCTTCGCGTTTGTGTGGGACTAAACTTCTGTTGTAAATATATAATAAGGTTAATTCAACAGCTCCAATTCCATCGCTAGCTGTAGATAGTTTCGAAAGATTTATATCGTAGTTTAATCCAATTATATAACCTCGAAGATTAAATCCAAAATTCAAGATTAATGCATCGCTATTTCTCGATCTATACCATGCGCCAAAGTTCATTGATGGAACAGTCATATTATCGAGATAATAAATTCCTTTAGCACCAAATTGATATTCGCGTAGCTTACCTTGAAATTGAAAAATGGCACTTGGAACAAGATCGAATGTCGACATTACTCGATATCGAAATTTTGTCATAGTCGAAAATCGTCTGTCGAGAATTGAAGAATTATCGGTGTAAAAAGAAAGTGATGGCGCTGTGATATTTGCGACATTAAACCCAATATCTAAAGTGCTTTTGTTTGATGTTATGAATGTAGCATTTATTCCACTCGAAAAATTTATATAGCTTAGTTTATTGTGTGGAATAATATCTTTTGTACTTGATGTTTGATAAAATTTATCGTAAATAAATTGATCGGGAAATTGGAGGCTCGAAAAATCGATTTGATTAAATATAAGTTGTGGTATAATTCCATACGATAACCTCGTTTTCTTCGATGGAAACATATAATGATAAGCTATAGGTATTCCAAATTGATAAGAAGTATATTTCGAATCGCCAGTAAAATCGTAGTTAAGAATAAAACCATAACCAATTGGTGGTGCTTTTCGTCGGCTTGCATTGTTTTTAACATCAGCCGAAATAGAAAATGTTTGATATGGTACCGTTACTGTTCCATATTGCCAACGATAATTTGCCTGATATCGATAATTTCCACCAAACTCCCCTGTTAATGCAGCATTTAGATTTAATGGCGAACTGTAAAAATCCGAAAAGTGAATATCTTGAGCAGAACTAAAAGCGATAAATATAATGAAAGAAATAAGAGTTAGAAGTCCTTTACGCATATCGCTTATTTAACGAAGTAATGATATATTGCCTTTCTTTTGCAGTCTTTGATCGTTAATGCACGTTGCATCGATATAGTAAACAAATACTGCAGGACTTAACTTTTCTCCTTTATATATTCCATCCCAACCTTTGGAAATGTCTGTTGTTTCAAACACTTTTTCACCCCATCGGGTATAAATTGCGAAATAGAGAGTATCTACAACTTTACTCTCAACATATAGGATATCGTTTATTTTATCATCATTTGGAGAAAATGCGTTTGGTACAAAAACGTATGGAGCATCGCATTTAAAATCTCTTACTTGTATTGTTATTGTATCTTTCGAATAACAACCATATTTATCTGTAGCAAAGACAAAATATGTTGTTGTTGTGTCGGGTTGTGCTATTGTTACAGCACTATTAGGGTTTTCCAAACCAGAGCTTGGCACCCAGCTATATGTAATTGTATCTGGAGCATTTTTGATTGCTGTAATTGTCGTTTTTTGTGGTATATAAAGTATCGATTTATCGGTTGTTGCATCAAGCAGGGGAAGTTGTTCTTTTAAAATAATTGTTTCGTTTATTGTTGTTGAACATCCGTGTTTATCGGTTATCGATGCCCAATAATTACTTGGACATTTATTGCTAATAAACGATGTTGAATCTGATGTATTCCATTTATAACTATATGGCAACGTTCCACCAATTGTTGAGGTGTAAATCGATCCATTACAAGTTAAATGACAGGTGTTATTATGAACAATTGTTGTTGCAATAATTGCATCGGGATTTACAACCTTAAATGTATCGACATTTTTACAATGTAAATTATCGGTAACACTAACTATATAATTTCCTGCACTTAAGTTTTTTCTATCTATTATGTTTGCATTTCCATCGTTCCAAACAAAAGAGTATGGCGGAATTCCATCGGCTGTAACAAATATCGAAGCATCATTTTTATTATTACAAGATATATTAGAAAATGTACTTCCACTTAAATCAAGTTCATCAACATTAATATGAAATATCTTAGTTAATTTACAGCCTTCTATTGATGTGCCAATAACATTTACATCTGTTGAAGAGCTTGGGGAAACAATTACTGAACTTGTGTTTTGACCACTTTTAATTATAGTTGATGGAGACCAACTATAGTTTAAAAGAACTGATGGATTGTTGTTTGTTACTTTTAAACTTGCAGTCGTTCCTTTACAAATTAGGGTGTCGTTACCTTTGTCAAAATCGGGTTTCACAACGCGAAGTGCAATCGAGTCGATAGAAATAGTGCCACAATATTTACCAACCGCTCGAACATAAAAAATGGTGTCTGATGTCACAGTAACGTTAATTGAACTATCTGAAGATGGATTTATGACATTGAAAAAGTATCTATCGCTAGCCCAGGTAATAAATCTTGCAGGCTCTGCCATTTGAAGTTTTAATTTGGTACTTAAACCATAACAAACAGTGTTATTCGATCCACCAGAAATTTGTTTAATCGAAACATTAAAAACACTATTAAAAACATTAATAACTTGTGTAAATGTTTGAAGACAACCATTTTGTTTAACAACTACGGTATATGTTGTGTTTGATGTTGGATGTGCATATGGATTCGAAACCGTGTCGCTCGATAATCCAGTTGATGGTGTCCAAAGGTACGTAATGCTTGTATCTGGCGGAAAAACTTTTCCGAGTGCAATACTATCACCATTACAAACATTTAGTGCATTTAGAGCAATATTTCGAGTTGTATCGTTAATATCAATTAAATATCGAATCGAATCTTCTAAATTACAACTCGAAAAATCTTTAATTGTTAATGTAACGACATACTTACCTTTTTTTGCATAAATATGTTGAGGTGATCGAACCTTGACTTTAGGCGTTTTATCTCCAAAATCCCATGTATATTCTACTTTAGTTGAATCTATAATTACACTCGTGTTTGTAAATGAAACTGAATATGGGTTGCAAGGATTTATTTTTGGTGTATAATTAGCCTGCATTTGGTCTCTATGAATTCTAAAAACAACCGTTGCATTGTTGCAATTTGGCGAATTGTTGTGATTCGACCACGCTCCTGGTTTAGGAAATGTAGGAAAACTATCACATCCGTTACAACTTGCACAAACCGATTGATATATCTTTCCAACCTTATCGAATCTACTCGTTCCTCCATCAACATGATCTTGCCCTCCAAATGGACAACCAGTATAGCTATTCGTATTTGTTTTAGGATCGTAATACATTGGACTTCCTTGTTCGCCAAAAAAAGTAGCATAATCTAAAACAGACGCTTTATCATCAATAACCATAAAATAAAAATCTTGACCATCGGTAAACTTTTGATAAGCATCGGGCGATAAAGGCATGTTTTTAGTGCCATTTACATTATCCCAATCAAAACCATATTTATAGTTTTTTGTTATAGGATTATATACCGCACTACTTAAATATGTCCAATCGCCAGGCCATTCGCGACCAACACCAGCCAAATAAACTCTATTACAAACATCTACCGACATTGCAGTTGGCGAAATGTTTGGTTGATTTACTCCCGTTCCAAATGTTGTTGACCACACAATAGTGTCGAGCGTGTTATTGAATTTTGATATAAACTGTCCACTATTTGCCTGACCATAAAGTGCATTTATTAGTAAGGTTGTTCCTGTTGCTCTTGTTTGACCATAAATATAAACCTGTTTCGATTTGTCAACCCTTACAAAATATGCTTGGTCGTAACCACTTGAACCCCAATAGGTCGAATTTTCGATTTTTGATCCATCATTTTTGATTTTTGAAACAAATGCATCAGCACTACCACCTAAACTATTAGGTTTAAGAACATTTGAAGTTGTTGTTAAATCATTCGAATTTGTACCTCCTGTAATATATACATTATTAGAAGTGTCAACATCAATCGAATAAATTGCGTCATCGGCACTTCCTCCCATATAAGAACTCCATATTATGGACGATAAATCGGAATTAAGTTTTACGACTATACCTTCTTCTTTCCCTTTCGATGCAGTTTGGAAACCACCAACTATTGGAAAATCGTTCGAAAAAGTACATGTGCCAATATAGACATTGTCCGCTTTATCTACTATTACTTCTCCTCTGGCCCCATCTCCATAATTAAAATATAGCGAATCATTTCCTAATTGTATTAATGAACTAGGTATATCGTTATCGTAATTTAAACCATCGTTTTGAGAACCTCCAATAAAAGTCGATGCAATAAGATTTGAACCATCGGCACTAATTTTAGCTACAAATAAATCTATTCCATCATTAAATGTAATATTGTCGTAAATTATTGTTTGTCCTCCATTGAATGTATTATCGTATCCACTTTTTATTGGGAAATCGGGCGAAGATGTTGTGCCAAATATAACGAGTTCGTTTTTAGAGTTTACAACCATACTATGTGGAAGTTCGCTATTCATTCCACCTAAATAAGTTGAATATAATCGCTTTGTTCCAGTTGGATCGTATTTAATAATTCCAATTTCGCTTTCACCACCACCGTTTATTTGTTGAAATGCTCCCAAACTAACAGGATAATCGCCACCATAAGCATAATAAAATATGCCACCAGAATATACATTACCTTCGTTGTCGAAGGTTGCAGTAAATCCCCAATTATCGCCAATTGAACCGGTATATGTCGAAAAAATTAATTCAGGATCTATAAATAAGGTACATTTCGAATCGTATTTGTAAATACGGTATTTTAAAGTCTTATTATCATCGTCAAGAACATAATACGATTGAATTGTATCTTTCCCTTTCGATGTATATTGATATGTAATAGGTTTTCGCTCAATAATCTCGTTAATAGGCGTCTTTAATACAATGTTGTTTTGATTTACTTTTATACTATCAATGCCTTCGTATCTTAATTTAATTGTGTTTGGATTTGCTCCTGGATGAACAACAAAATCGTATTTTAGAATTGTACCATTTTGATATAAAACGAGGTCAATACCTTTCCATAAATCTTTGTATGTAACTTTTAAATACGATTTTACATGATTTCTCCATTTACTTTTATCATTCCCAATAAAATAATTTTCATATCCCGCAATTTGATCTTCTGCCGTTACCGTACAATTTTTGTTAAAATCAACAAAATGAACTCTATATGCATACGATTGGATTGAGCTATCTTTATTTATTGTATGTTTATGAACTAAGTCTGTTTTCAATAATGATTGATATTTAATCTCATTCTTTTGAAATACATACGTTAAACATTCTTGTTCCAAAAAGACAGAACCTCCTAAAAGATTAGATTTAAAGAGAACATTTGTAGGATATTGAGATTTATTTTCGGTAAATACAATTTCATTGTTTTGAGCAAACAAAACAGATGTTAAAAATGAAATAGCTATTACGTGTAAAATTCTCATAGTATGATTAATAAATATCAAGACATAAAGATAAACAAAAATGTTGCATACTCTACTAACTTAATAAATAGCCGACAGTTAATTAAGTCGAAACCCGATTATTGATTTACAAACAAATCAATAATTTTAGGGAAATGTTCGTATTCTAAATGATGTATTTTTTGTGCAATACTTTCAGCTGTATCAACAGAATGTACATCACATTTAGCTTGAAAAAGAATTTCACCTCTATCGTATTCCATATTTACTTTATGAATGGTAATTCCTGTTTCGGTTTCTCCATTTGTCTTTACTGCTTCATGTACTTTCATGCCGTACATTCCTTTACCTCCAAATTTTGGTAATAATGCAGGATGAATATTTACCATTTTATTGCTATACACATTTAAAATAGATTCAGGAATAAGCCATAGAAAGCCTGCTAATACTACAAAATCGATAGCGTTTAGAGTTAAATCGTGTGCAATATAATTACCATTATAAAACAAATTCCTAGAGAAAATCTCGACTGCGACATCTAATTTGTTCGCTTTTTCAATAATTCCTGCTGTTGGTTTATTACAATAGATTTTTACAACCTCAAATGTTTTATTTTGTCTTGAATAATGTATGATATTTTCGGCATTAGTTCCTGAACCAGAGGCAAATATAGCAATTCGTTTCATGTGTATTAGGTATATAAATGTGTAATCGAAATATTTCCCAAAGGTAAAAAAAAGACCTTTCAAAAGGCCATATTTTATTGGGAAACTAATAAAAAATCACTTTTTTCTTTTTTGGTTCAAAAAAAAAAACAAATATTTGCATCACAAATAATAATTTAAGTATTAACTAAAAAATTACAGTTATGTCAGACATTGCATCAAGAGTAAAAGCGATTATTGTAGACAAATTAGGTGTTGATGAAAACGAAGTGACAACAGAAGCAAACTTCACAAACGATTTAGGAGCAGATTCTCTTGACACAGTTGAATTAATCATGGAATTTGAAAAAGAGTTTAACATCGCTATTCCAGATGATC